>Ga0302324_100000719_pt1 | contig 83663 bp, 66 predicted proteins | sample Palsa_T0_1_FD_201949 | JGI IMG/M metagenome (GOLD analysis project Ga0302324, IMG submission 201949) | Peat permafrost microbial communities from Stordalen Mire near Abisko, Sweden - Palsa_T0_1 | ecosystem: Environmental > Terrestrial > Soil > Palsa > Peat permafrost | place: Sweden: Abisko...
GGGCGGTTGTTGCTGGGCCGTTGAGACGACCATCAGACGCTCCTTAAGTCTTATGAAGTAAACGCCAAAATCTTACGTTCTGTGGCCAGAGAAGTCATCCGCAAGTTTTTACTGGCCGCTCGCTGTAGCAACTGCTCCACCATTTATGCTAGCGACATCCCGGCAGCTAGCCGGCGCGGATGTCTGGGGAAGACTCGCCATAGCATGCGTAATTGTGGGCGGAGGCTATCGGGCTGTCTACAGAGCCATCGAATCGCGCAAACGCCACGGGTCGCCGACCGGCGGCTGACGGCTGACGGCAGCATCACATCGTCCGGGTACAATTAATTGGAGAAAAATCCCATATCACTCATCTCTGCTGTGGGTCAAAATAGTTTTCTAGTTTACTTACCCACGACTTACGTCGTGGGCTGTAATCTTTCGCCGCTTTGCGGCTGCGCACCTCAGGGCCTGAAGGCCGACAGGTTCTCGACGTCCTTACGCGGCCCTTGAAGGGCCGCTCTTCCACGTGGCGGATACATTTGTAATAAGGCTGGCCGGTCATTCTGTTCAGCCGGATTTTTGGGAAACTAGTTCTCACGCGCACTCTTGAAGCCGTGCCCGTCCCGGACCTTGGTTTTCCGGAATTGTCTCCATTTGCCGTGGTAGCCACCCGTCGGAAATGGCGACGGGTGGGCCAGCCGATATCGTAGCGACGCTGAGGTTGGCCGAGCCCCCAATTGTGTTATTGGAACCTAGAGGCGCGACATGGCGGCGCCGCGCTGATCGCGATCTGCATCGTCCGGCTTGTGTTCGGGGAAATAGATGGATCGTTGCGGGTCTTCTGATGCTGATTTCGGGGGATGTTCTTGCTTGTCTCGGATGAAACCGAAAATGACCAGGGCGACGAGTGCTCCGGCGATTACGAGCAGTTGCAATAGTTGGGTCATGCTCGTCTCCTTCTCTCTACTTCGATGCCGCCCAGTAGAGCGGCGAAACCTAAAAGCAACACTGACATAATGATGAACCAGCGGGGAGCAACCGGCTCAAAAAGCTGATACAGAGGCGTGAAGACGATGATCAGAGTCCCTGCTTCCCGAAGGGCTTCCCCTACCACTGCAAGGGTATATTTCTTCGTTGACAAGATTACCTCAGTGCGGGGGAAGCAACTTTAGACCACGGTTTATCCGGGCCGCGATTGCGTTTCGTAATCCAAGTGGTTGGCTTGAATCAAGTTAGGCATCCATACGCCTGAACTGGGAACGAGTCTCACGCTTCTTTCGCCCCGCTGGGGCTTGCTCGACTTTCTGGGCGATTACCCACGGCTTGCGCCGTGGGCTGCATTCTTTCGCCGCTTTGCGGCTGGTCTTGTGGGACGTTTCGGATTGCTCTGTTCAACTCGTCGAAATTTCTCGTGGCATGCGGTTTTCAGGAGGTGCCAGGCTTCTTTGTAGGGGGAGTATTTTTGGGGTGAGCGGCGGGGGGCGAGGAGGAAGTGGCCGCGGAGGGCGATGATGATTTTGGCGGGGAGGATGTACCAGACGTCTTCGAGGATGACGAAGACGGCGAAGAAGTCGACCTGGAGGCGGGTGTAGAGTCGGCCGCGGCAGGACCTGATGGTACAGACATATCCTCCGCAGTGCCATCGGGCGATGGTGGATTTGACCTGGACGCGGAGGAAATGGCCGCCGCGCTCGATGGCGACATCGTAGCGGGCTGAGTCTCCCTAGGGCTTGGAGACGTTGAAGCCGCGCTCGGCGGCGCGGGACATGAAATTGAGTTCGGTCCACTCGCCGCGATGTTTGGCGTCTTTGATGATGATGCAGCGGCGGCGGTGGGGTGGGAGAGTTTGTTTCGCGCTACGGTCTGAGGCCTTCTTATTGTCTGTTTCCTCGCTACGCGGTTTCTTGCTGTCCGTTTTCTTGCTGCCCATGGAGTCGGCCCAAAACACAAAAGGCGCAAGCCCGGAGGCTGCGCCGTTGGTTCCCTTCAGAAATTTTGTCTATATCTCTATTTTATCAAGTTGGAGGGGGTGAACCGGAAATTTCCGGAGAATTATATTTGCTTTGCGGTCATGGGGATGAGGTGAAAGGGGTGCTTTTGGGGTATTGACAAGAATTGGGTTTCGACAGGGCTTGTGCCGAAATCCGCCCGCGCGGAAATCTGCTGCTGCGCGGTGCTCCGCTAGTTGGTGATGGTTTGCAGTTGCGCGGCGATTTTTTCCATCAGGGCGGAGGCGGCTTCGCCGGCTTCGAGCGTGGAGAAATCGGTTCCCAGTTCGATGAGCGGGATTTTCGCGCTGGCTTCCCGAAAAGATTTTTCTACTACGGGTGAGGCGGGGATGTCCGCGCCCAGTAGCACCAAATCAAAACGCGAGACGCGCATCAGGATCAGGGCATCGCGCAGGTTGTTGCTGGTGTGCACGTCGTAACCGGCGCGGTGCAGCAGTTCGCGAATGTAGGTGACCACGTCGATGTTGCGGTCGATACATAGTACGCTGCGTCCCATGGCAACCGGCTGCTCGGTCTGCACGGGCTTACGGTAGAACGCGGCCACCGCGAGATCTTCCGATTCGTGGGAATCGAACAATTTTGTCAGGTGAGACAACTGCAGCACTTTGCGGACATGCTCGGGAACGTCGCAGAGTTTGAGATCGCCATGCACCTGGCGTGTGCTGGTGAGAGTGCGGACCATGGTTCCGAGGCCGCTGCTGTCGATGAATACGATTTCGCCCAGATGCAGCACGATGGAGCGGCGGTCGCGCAGCAGATGGTTCACGTGGGCGCGTAAGGCTTCCGTCTCGCCGCCGGAGACGAGGCGGCCTTTGCAGCGCACGATAGTGACGCGGCCAACCTCGCGGGTTTCCAGGGATAGTTTCAAGTTGTCTCCAGCCTGTTTGTCTCCAGCCTGCTTGTACCCAGCCTGCTTGTACCAGTCGGCGAGCGCCTAGTGGGCGACCGCCTTCAGGACCACCGTATTGCGCTCGTCGCCGGTGATGACGCGGTCAAAGCGGCGGAGATCGTCGGCGCGATCGACGGGAACGCTCAGTTCCTTGATCTCGAAAGTGCGAGTGTAGCGTATCACGCCGCCGGTGACTTCGGTTTTGGAATGGTAGCTGGCGAAGCTGTAGTCGGCGTCAACGGGTGGGGGCAGGTCGTCGACTTCGTACCCGGCGGGAATCGCGATTTCAAACGTGTCAACGTCGCGGGCTGAGCCCTCGAGTTCGAAGGGAAACTTGCGCGGCTCTTTATCCCTGGTCTCGAAGAAGTTGAAACCTTTGTTGCCCAACACGCGCGGGCGCACCAGTAGGAGTCCGCCGGCAGTCTTGGCGTAGTGATCGGATTCGAAAGTGTAGTTGAAGCCGAAAGGCTGATCTGTGTGGTCGAGATTGATCACGGTCGCGTGCGTGATGCGAAAAGTGGAGAGGGAATTGCCGAGGAGGGTCTCGATGGGCTTGATGCGGTCGGTGTCTTTGCTGACGTTCATCAGGGCGCCACGTTCGGATGCGGCCCGGCCGCCGAGTCGGACTTCTTTGACGTCACCTTTGAGCGTACCTCCGGCGTCGAGAGTCAGCTTGGCGGTGCGGTCGACGCTGTTCATGGCGGATGGTTGCTGGGGCAGAGGGATCAGTTCGCCGCCGCTGGGGGTCACCAGGAGCGCGTAGTTATCCTGCAGTTCGCTGCGGATCTGGCCGAAGGGCGTGATGTCGTCGGTGGGATCGAAATAGAGCAAGCGGCCGAGTTTGGGGTGCTGCAAGACGGCGACCAAGGAAGGATCGACCATGCCATCGGGCAACTTGATGGCGACGATGGCGTGGTTGAAACCGAAATTGGTTGCCGGAGTTTGTTGGGTGACGACGCCGCGACGGCTGTTGATGACAACACTAAATGATTCGATGCCGATTTCATTCAGCATGGAGCGGGTGAGGGTTGCTTTGTCCTTGCAGTCGCCGTAATGATGGGCGAAGACTTCGGGTGCGGGATGGGGTTGCCAGCCGCCGATGCCGAGCTCGATGGCGACGTAGCGAATATCGTGCTGCACAAATTTGGCGATGGCCTGCATTTTTTCGAGTTGCGTGTTTTTTCCGGCGGTCAGTTTTACAACTTGCTGTTTGACCTCGGGCGAAGCTTCGACTCGCCCCGCCATGATCTGATTGACCCAGTTGCCCAGATCATTCCAGTCGGCGAATCCGTTGATGGCCTTGCCGCCGGGCGGGAAGAAAGTCAGAATCATTTGGCCAGCGACGCCCTGGTAGGGCGGCATGGCCGGCTCATGCCGGATTTCTTTTACGTCGGCCACTGTCCATTGCCAGAGATTATTTCCAGGATCGGAGGGTTTGATCTCCGGATGATTCAGCCAGGAGGCTTTGAACTCCCAGCCCGGCGGCAGTTGCAGGCTATAGTGCGACTCGCGCACCGGATCTTGTTCCTGAAAGAACCACATGTCCTGCAGGAAGAATGGCCGCTCTTCCACTTCGTATTCGTAGCCGACGATATTGCCGGGATCGGGTGCGGGGATGGTGAGCACTCGGAACTTGACGTCATCGACGAGTTCGCCGCCGCCGCTGAGAGAGTGGTCGACTGCGTCTTTGTCTTTGACTTCGTAGTCCTTGCCCTGCGCGGGGATGCACCAGCCGTGCAGGCTCTTGATCTTGCGCTGGGGATTGAAATAAACGGCGACCGTGCCATGTTCGCGGCCGTTAGGGCGGAGAATCTTATAGGCCTCGCGCACCGTGGTTTTGATTTTATCGGTCGAGATTACGGTGACGTTCGTTTCGGAGTAGAGCAGAACCGCGTCGGTTTTTTCATCGTAAGCGGGAAGCGGGGCGTTCACCTGGGCGTGCATCCACTGGGGTGCATCGGCGGCCAGCGCGCGGGGCACGCCGGGGAAAAGCGCGCCGGCGAACAGCACGATCGCCGTCCAAGGAATCAGCAGAGCGCGCCGGCTAGTTGCTGGCGGACGCTGCGGCGGGTTGCAGGACAATTTGTTGATCATCACCGGTCCTCACTGACTGGAAAAAGCCGCGCAACGCGGAATAGTACTTGGGCTCCAAGATGAGAAAGTTCCAAGTTAATTTCCGCGTCAGATGGAGTGCGGCTGCGTCTTTGTCTACCTTCAAACTGTAGTTCAGGACGTGGGCGTCCACGTTCTGTGGCGTTGGCAGGGCGCTTACCTGCCAGCCCGCCGGGAGTTCGACGGTTATGTCATCTTCTTTTTCGTAGGGGTAGTCGACATAAATCGGCTGGACGCGGTCTACGTGTTCGAAGACATGTTTTTCGATTGCGGTAAAAATGCCTGCCGGAAGCAAGGTGCGCTTTCCCGCGCTGGAAGCCCAGTCCGGAATCGTGAGGTGATATTCGGCGACCAGAGGCGTTTCAGAATTACTCCAATCCGGCTGGTTGGTGAGCTTCACCTCCGCAGTCGCCGGAATCTGTCTCTGGATGCGGTCCTCGAGGAATTTCTTGCGGGCTACATCGTCAGAGTTCCGCACATCTTGCCGGTGATACATGGCCTCCAGCCCCGTATAGGTGACGGTAAGTTTTCCTTCGAGGCTGCCGTCATCGCTGAGCCGCAGTTTAGCGACGCGCTCGATGCGCGAGTCCGAACTCCGCGGGAGTGTGGTTTTGATCCAGGTGCCGCCTTCCTTGTCGAGGCATAATCCCGGCACGCCGGTCGCGGACCAGGTCAGCAGGCCAAACGGGGTAAAGGCTGCGCCAGGATCGAAATAGAGTTCTTTACCGTTGAGCTTGACCAGCACGATATTGGAATCCAGTTTCCGGTTCTCCATGCTCTTTGCATTAAAGAAGTACTCGCTCCGGTTGGAGACCCAAACTCCGTAGGCTTCGAACCCCACCGCGCGGACGAGAGCAAGATAGAGCCAGGTGAGTTGCCCGCCATTGCCGTAGCCTCGTTTCCAGAGTTCCTCTACGTTTTCGACTGGCTTCTCGTTTTCGCGCTTTTCCTCCTGAACGGTCTTGCGAAACTCATAAGTAGTATTGCGGAGCTGCTGGACGCGGTCATAGATTTTTCGTAGCTTCACCTCCGGAGGGTCGCCAGGCGAGACAATCTGCGCGACCACCTGTTCCATTGCTTTTTGCTTGTCGATAAAGCGCTCCAGAGCGGCCGTGCGATTCTTGGCGACATGACGCCAGAACTGATCGGCGTCGGTTTCGAGGTATTCGGTCTCATAGATGAAATCAACTCGAGCCTTCAGCTGGTTCGGAGGCGGCATAAAGTCTTCCACCTGGAAGGCAGGGATGTTCTCGGCCTCCATGCTGATGATTCGCTGGGGCCCTGCCTCTTTGGGGTCGGAACCGGCGGGCAGTCCCTGGTAAGTCCAACGCAGGCTCACGCGTGGGCCCAGGTAGGGCTTAAGAGTGAATTTCGCCTTGCGCGTGAACAAAGGCTCGCTGAGGATCCACTGCGAACCGACGAGGAATATCCAGTGGGAACCGTAGCTGGATCGGTCATTCCAGTCGATGGTGTAGCGGTACTCAATAATGCTGCCGATCTGTACGTCGGGGAGGGTGAAAGTTTTCGCCAGATACTTCAGGCCCTGAGCTTTTTCGATTGTCTTTTCAAACACCTTGCCGTCGAAGTCAACGCTAGAGCCATCGGGCTTGATGGTACGCGCCTTGATGCCGACTACGTCCTGATGTGCCTTGTTGAACTCGATTTCCACATTAGCGTGATTGCGCCCCTCCTCAGTCAGGATCTTGACACGATAATAGCGGTCTTCGTGGATATCAATGCGCCCACTGTCATCGCGGTCGACTTCGCGAAACAGAATAACGGCGGGAGCGCCGGGAGCCTTTGACTCGCTGGTCATCTTCAAATCGTCGGGGGAAAGCGGCGGGAAGCCTTGCGCGTGGCAAGTGACGGGCAAGAGCGCGGCCACAGCGATGAGCGCGATGGCGTACGTCGCGAAGATCCCGCTGGGGCGGAACGACCATTTCGGCCATTTCAAGCGATCGGGCATTAAGCCTCTCAGTGCACACCTATATTTACGCGTGGAGCCCCGAGGGCCAGGGGGGGGAAAGCAGAGGCCGCATGGGATAAGCCACGACGCGGGACTGACGCGTCGCCGAGCACGCAAGAGCTGTGGCTGGCGAGAGTACAGGGGCTTTTTCCTGCTGTCAAGATAACGTCCGAGGTGACCGCACGCCTCGATTCCCTCCCATTGAGCCCGCGGCGGGAGCTTTCCGTGTTTGGCGAGGTTGGGCTGCCGCGTGAGTTGTTTTCGCCGAGCGTAATTTTTAGTGGGGACTATAATTGGCCAACCCAATTGACAACCTAATTGACAACCCCATGCCCCTGACCTCCGGCACCCGACTCAGTCAGTATGAAATTCTCTCGCCCCTTGGCGCGGGAAGCATGGGCGAAGTGTATCGGGCGCAGGATACGCGGCTGGAGCGCGAGGTTGCGATTAAAGTTCTGCCTGAACTGGTGTCGGCTGACCCGGAGCGGTTGCAGCGCTTTGAGGTTGAGGCGAAGGCTGCGGCGGCGCTGAATCATCCCAACATTCTTGCGGTGTACCAGATGGGAACCTACGCGGGCGTGCCTTATCTGGTGTCGGAGCTGCTGGAAGGCAAGACGCTGGCTGAGACTGTACGGCGCGGGCCGTTGCCCTTGCGCAAAGCGATTGACTATGGAGTGCAGATTGCGCACGGGCTGGCGGCGGCTCACGAAAAAGGGATAGTCCATCGCGATCTGAAGCCCGACAACCTGTTTGTCACCAAAGAGGGGCGGATCAAGATTCTGGACTTCGGCTTGGCCAAAGTCATTCATCCGAGAGACGCCGGGGCGAGCGTGACGCCGACACTTACGATGCCGGGCGTGGCGATGGGGACCGTGGGTTACATGTCGCCGGAGCAGGTGCGCGGGCTGGAGACCGACCATCGCACCGACATTTTCGCGTTTGGCGCGATCCTTTACGAGATGGTGATGGGGAAGCGGACGTTTGAGCGATCAACGTCGGCGGATACGATGAGCGCAATTCTGAACGAAGATCCCGAGCCGATCTCGGAGCTTGCGCCGGAAACGCCGGTGGGGTTGCAGAGAGTGGTGTTGCGCTGCCTGGAGAAAAATGCGGAGCAACGGTTTCAGTCGGCGTCGGATCTGGCGTTTGCCTTGGAGGCGCTGACCGATTCCGGGATTCCGACGCCATCGGGCGCACATGCGATCCGGCGCGAGGGGACGAAGAGCGATGGGGTGAAACGAGATTGGGCGAATCGAGAAATACGCCCGCGTTGGCGAACCGCGGTTTTCGCCGCAGGGGTGGTGATTGTATTGATCGCGCTCGTGCTGGGCTACTTTTGGATGCGGCCTGCGCCGGTTCCCACGGTTTCGAATTATTTGCAGCTCACGCATGACGGGCTGCCCAAGTCGCTGATTGGAACCGATGGATCGAGAGTGTATCTGGGCTTGGGCGTTGGAAGTTCGGCGAGCCTTACGTTCCACGATATTGCGGAGATGTCGATTGCGGGCGGCGAGCCACGCAAGATTTCCATGATGCCTTCTCCCGACATGGTTCCGGTGGGTTTGTCGCCGGACGGGTCGGAACTGCTGGTGGTGGATGGGCGGGGCGCGCCGCCGAGAGGGCCACTGTGGAGTCTGCCGATGCTGGGAGGGTCTCCGCGGCGACTCGGGGAAATTGTGGCGGAAACTGCCGCGTGGTCTCCCGATGGCAAGATGTTGGCCTACAGCAACCTGAGCGATTTGTTTTTGGCGAAAGCGGACGGGGCGGAAGCGCGCAAGCTGCTTACCGCGAAGGGCGACATTAAGAACATTGCATGGTCGCCCGACGGCGGCCACCTGCGGTTCGATACGACGGAGAGCGCCGGAACGCTGGGCCAGCAACTGGCCTGGGAAGTGTCAGTATCAGGATCAGCGGCGGGGACGGATTTGCATCGGTTGCTGGCGGGCTGGCACGATCCGCCGGACGAGTGTTGCGGCAAGTGGACTGCGGACGGGAAGTATTTCGTTTTTCAATCGAAGGGTCAGATATGGGCGCTTCCGCGGATGGGCGGCTTTCGTTCTGAACTTTTTCGTTCTGAAGCTAAGCCGATAGCGTTGACGTCGAGCCCGCTGTCGTTGTCTTCGCCGCTGCCCAGCCGGGATGGCAAGAAACTGTTTGTGATTGGGCAGACGTATCGCGGCGAGCTGATGCGCTATGACGCGAAGAATGGGCAGTTCTCTTCTTTTCTCGGCGGTATTTCGGCAGAATATGTCGCCTTCTCGAAAGATGGGCAGTGGGTGACTTATGTGTCCTATCGCGAAGGTTCGTTGTGGCGAAGCAAGGCGGACGGAAGCGAGCGGCTGCAATTGACGTATCCGCCGATGTATCCGGTGCTGCCGCGCTGGTCGCCGGATGGGAAGAACATTGTTTTTTTTGAATTCGCGGCGGGTGCGGACAAACCGGGGAGGATCTATGAAATCTCTGCTGATGGGGGAAGTCCGCGGGCGTTGATGCCGGACGATCCTCACCAACAAGATTCGCGCCAACAGATGGATCCGAACTGGTCGCCGGATGGGAGCAGGATTGTTTTCAGCAATGAGTCGAATGATCCTTCGTCGGCGATCCATGTGCTCGACGTGGCCACTGGCCGGGTTTCTGATCTTCCCGGCTCGCAGGGGCTCTACTCGCCGCGATGGTCCCCGGACGGACGATACGTCTCCGCGTTTTCTGCGGACTCGATGAAGCTGCTGCTGTTTGATTTTCAGACCGAGAAATGGACTGAGCTCGCGAATGGATCGTTAAGCTGGCTGAATTGGTCGCATGACGGACAGTACGTTTACGTTTTGGATTATCGAGGCAAGAATGCGGTGGTCAGGATTCGGATCAGCGACCACAAGACGGAGCAGGTGGCCGACCTGAAGGATTTTGCAACTACGGGGCGGTACGGCGGCTGCCTGGCTCTCGCGCCGGATGATTCGCCGGTGCTGCTGCGCGACACGGGCACGCAGGATGTTTATTCGGTCGATTGGGAAACTCCTTAGACAGCAGAACTGCTTCCTTCCGTACTCGCGGGACGATCGATTCGGCGGTTCTTGGGGTCCGGATTTTTGCGATCGAGATTTTTGCGATCGAGGTTCTTCCCGTCCAGGAGATCGTTGAGTTGCTGTACCAGCTTTATGAATTTCTCCTGATTCTGTTCTGTTGCGATGCGCTCACAGAGGATATTTATTTGCTCTTGTTCGTCAGGGGCCATGGGTCCTCATCTTCAATCGAATCGGAAGCGGCGAGATCAAAGCGACAGAAAGGCGTACAAGAATGAACCCAAGGAATGTCGATTAGTTGCGGCGAGATGCTGAGGCTAAGGCTTGAGAGGTGATTTTGCGTCCGGGGCAGGCGTAGCTCGCCGTTCCGTGCTGGGCTCACGGCTCACCAGATGCTTCGCGGCGAGGATCCTTAGACGTTCAATTTTTTCGTGCACCGCACAGAGCAGGTCCTGGAGGATGCTATTGACCTCGCTGCTGGGTGCAGCAGTTTTCGACGCTGTGGCGACCTTGGCACACAGCTCGCGGATTCGGTCGTCGAGTCGACGGGAGTGCATCACGAAAGGATGAACTGTAGTGGCGAGAGCAGTCGCACACGACGAATGGTTCAGGCCCGGAGTTAAAGTTGAGTCCAGGCGCAGCCTCCACTTGAATTGTGCATCAGTTTGCCGATGGGTGCGATACCGTACATACCTTAGACCGTTGGCTGTAGACCGCACAGGGTTGTGGTCCGGGCACGCGCAGGCGATTTAGGTTCCGAATCGTTCGGCGGCGCGAAGTTTTGCTTTGGCGGCTTCTTCCTCGCGATTCTTGGGATGCGCGGTGGTTTCGAGGGAGTGCAGAAGGCGAGTTGAAACGGCCGCGACTTCGTCGATTGCGGCGAGGAACAAAGCTTCGTTGGCTTTGGATGGCTTGTTGAAGCCGGTGATTTTCCGCACGAACTGGAGGGAGGCGGCACGTACTTCATCGTCGGTGACGGGCGGATCGAAGTTGAAGAGAGTTTTGATGTTTCTGCACATATATTAGGACCTTAACTTAATTCCATTGTCTCAAATCCGTGGGCACGCTGCGCGCGAGATCCCTCGTCTCGCCTGAAGAACGGCTCCACTCGGGATGACCCTGACGACGAGATGGCCCCCTGGAAATCCAACGGCAGGGCGTCATGCTATAATTCTTTATTCTCAGTCGCTTAGAGCACGGAGGACTGTATCGATAAACGTTTTATCCGCACGAACGATCGGATTCGGGCGCGTGAAATTCGCGTGATTGACGACGACGGGCAGCAGCTTGGCATCATGCCGCCTTACGAAGCCATCAAGAAAGCCCGCGAGCAGAATCTGGACCTGGTTGAGATTTCGCCTACCGCGCAGCCTCCCGTGTGCCGCATCATGGACTACGGGAAGTATCTCTACCAACAGGAAAAGAAAGAGCGCGAAGCCAAGAAACATCAGAAGACGATAACCGTAAAAGAGGTCAAGTTCCGCATCAATGTGGACGACCACGATTACGAGACCAAGAAGAATCACGTGCTGCGGTTTCTGGATGAGGGCGACAAGGTCAAGGCGACCATCTTTTTCCGCGGACGCGAGATGACGCGCACGAGCCTGGGCCGGCAGATTCTGGAGCGTCTGATTAAAGACGTGGAGCCGCACAGCATCGTGGAGTTTCGTCCCCGGCAAGAAGGCAATACTTTGCACGCGATTCTGGCGCCGAAGAAGACGGAGAAGGAACGAGAGAAAGACAAGCAGAGGGAAGAGAAGCACAAGGCTGCGGCGCAGAGTGCGCCGGGGCCGAGCGCTCCGGCGGCGCAGGTGGCGAAGCCGGCGTCGTAGCTGGGCGGGGCGGTCGCGGGTGATTCACAAATCAATCGCAATTGGCACTTAGCACTTGGCATTTAGCCAGTCGAGGGAATGCCTGGGGATGATTTGTTTCGTGCTAAATGCTAATTGCCAAATGCTAATAGCTGAGGATTTATGCCGAAATTGAAAACGCACAAGGGCGCTTCCAAGCGCTTCAAGTTAACCGGGACGGGGAAAGTGAAGCGGGGGCGAGCGCACCTGCGGCACATTCTGACGTCGAAGAGCAAGAAACGGAAGCGGAATCTGGGATCGCCGGCGCTGGTCAGCGAAGGGGATAAGCGCAAAGTCAAGCGCATGATTCCCTACCAATAGAAGCAGGGGTCAGGGTTTAGTGGCCAGGGATCAGAAGATTTCCTAGCCCAAAGCGCTGATCGGTAACGCCTGCTCCGAGCGTGTGAAGAGGTCAGAGATTGCCGGCCTTCCTTGTAATCCGGCGAATCGTCCTTACCTCCAGCCGCCAGTACGTTGAAACTAAAAAAGGAGAACAGCAATGCCTCGTGTAAAACGCGGAACCAAACGCCGCGCCAAGCGGAAGAAGATATTAGAGCGCGCCAGCGGTTATTTCCTCACTAAATCGAAGCTGTACCGCTCGGCGAAAGAATCGGTTGAGCGGGCGCTGAAATTTGCCTACTCCGGGCGCAAGCAGCGCAAGCGGCAGTATCGCTCGCTGTGGATAGTGCGCATCGGCGCGGCCGCCAAGCTGAACGGGATGAGCTACAACCAGTTCATTCACGGGCTGAAGGTTGCGGGGATCGAACTGGATCGCAAGATTCTGGCGGATCTGGCAGTGAAGGATCCGGCGGGATTTACGAGTCTGGCGACGCAGGCCAAGGGCGCGATCGGGGCGTAGAAGAGCTGTCAGCTTTCAGCCGTCAGCTATCAGCTTGAACCGCAGCCGTTATTGGACTGGGAAAGGGCACGGCTTCAGCCGTGCCGTCCAGTTTCTTATATTCCGAGCGCAGCGAGGAATCTCCCATTGAGGCACCACGGGACCGTGGTGAAAATTCCCTGCGAGGGCACCGAAAGTGCCTAGCGGATAGGGGTCCTTCGACTTCGTAAACCGATTCGCTTCGCGAATCGGTTTACTGCGCTCAGGATGACAAGTCTTTTCAGGACGGCAAGTTTTTAGAGAGTTCTGACAAATTGGCGTATACCGTTCCCATACTGACGGACTATTCGGCGGCGGCGCTGGAGAAGGCTGCGGACGAGTGCGTTGGTGCGTGTGCTGGCGAAGCCGCTGAGATTCGGAGTGAGGCGGAACTGAAGGCGTTTCGCGACCGGTGGATGGCGCGGAAGAACGGAATCCTCACACAGATTAACGATTTGTGGCTGAAGGGTGCGCCGAAAGAAGCCAAGCGCGAGGCCGGAATTCGTGTCAATGAATTGAAGACGCGGATTACCGAACTGGTGGAGGGTACGCGCGTCGCCGGCGGCCTGGGAGATTTGCTGGGGGTTGAGCCGGTCGACATCACGCTTCCGGGCGTGCGGCGGCCGATTGGCGCGGAGCATCCCATTATTAAGACTTCGCATGAGATCGTTTCTGTATTTCAGAAGCTCGGCTACTCCGTTGCTGAAGGGCCGGTCGTTGAGACGGATTACTACAACTTCGAGGCGCTGAATTTTCCGCCGAACCATCCGGCGCGGGATACGCAGGATACGCTGTTCATTGCGGGGCAGCAGGCGAAGCCGCAGCGCGAACGGCTGTTGCTGCGCACCCACACTTCTCCGGTGCAGATTCGGACGATGGAGAAGATGCGGCCACCGCTGCGCATCGTGATTCCGGGGACGGTGCATCGCAACGATCCTCCGGACGCGAGCCACTCGCCGATGTTTCATCAGATCGAAGGGCTCGCCGTTGATACCAACATTACGTTTGGAGATTTGAAGGGCACGCTTGATCATGCGATGAAGGCGCTGTTTGGGTCGTCGGTGAAGACGCATTTCCGACCGTCGTTTTTTCCGTTCACGGAGCCGAGCGCGGAACTTTACGTTACGTGTTTTATTTGCAAGGGCAGCGGGAAGCGCGGGCCGGATAACTCGCCGTGCCGGCCGTGCAAGCAGTCGGGATGGATTGAAGTGCTGGGGTGCGGGATGGTGGATCCGAATGTGTTTGAGTTTGTGAAAGATAACGGATATGACCCGAAAAAAGTTTCTGGATTTGCCTTTGGCATGGGCGTGGACCGGCTGGCGCTGCTGAAGTATGGGGTGGATGATCTGCAGTACTTCTTTCAGGGGGATGTTAGGTTTTTGCAGCAGTTTGGGTAACGTAGTTGGTCGATAGTCGTTGGTCGTTGGCGACAAGCACGTGAGCACATTTCAGAACATCTCCGAGCCATGGCGCAACGAAAAGACTTATCGCTGCCCCTGCTGCCAGTACAAGACGTTGCACGCTCGATCAGGATTTGAGATTTGCCCCGTGTGTTTTTGGGAAGATGATGGCCAAGACGACCACGACGCGAGTGAAGTCCGGGGTGGTCCAAACGGCGTCCTGAGCTTGGAAGATGCCCGCAGAGCGTGCGCATTACATGACGTCTCTGATCCGAAGTTTGCAAAAAACGTGAGACCGCCTCTCGCGGATGAGCAATAAATGAAATTATCGCCACAATGGATTCGCGATTTTGTCGATCTCGCGGTTGACGACCGGCGGCTGGCTGAGGACTTGACCAATGTTGGGATATCGGTCGAGGGGATTAGCGGCGCGGGCGCGGACACCGTGTTTGAGATGGAGATTGGGACAAATCGGCCGGATGCGATGAATCATTACGGGGTGGCGCGGGAGGCGGCGGCGATTTATGACTTGCCGCTGAAGGCGATTGTTCCGAAGCTTCCCCCAGCGGCTAAAGCCGCGGCTCCTTTTCAGGACTCTAACGCGGCCCCTTCGACAGGCTCAGGGCAGGCCCTGAAGGGCCGCTCTTCCACGGTGCCGCAGGCGGTATTCCTGCAGGCCGCCTTTCCGATTGTCGTCGAGGAGCCCGAGCTTTGTCCTCGGTTCAGCGCGCGCGTTATTCGCGGGACGACTGTCAAACATTCTTCTGAAAAGATTACGCGGCGGTTGCAGTTGCTTGATCAGCGGCCGATCTCGAACGCTGTGGATGCTACCAATTATGTTTTGTGGGAAATTGGGAAGCCTACGCATGTGTTCGATATGGATCTGCTGGAGGGCGGGAAGATTATTGTGCGCAAGGCGCGGGCGGGCGAGACGCTGAAGACTCTGGACGGCGTGGAGCGCAAGCTGAGTTCGGAGGATCTTGTTGTCTGTGATGCGCGAAAACCGGTCGGACTGGCTGGAGTGATGGGTGGGTACGACACGATGATCACGGAGAAAACCAGGAATGTGTTGATCGAATCTGCCTGGTGGGATCCGGGGATCGTGCGGAAGATGTCGCGGCGGCACGGAATTCATACCGATGCGTCGCACCGGTTTGAGCGCGGGGCGGATTTTGAGTCGACTGTACTGTCTTGCGATCTTGTGGCCCGAATGATTCTGGAATCGGGGGGCGGGGAACTGGTTGGTGAGGTGGTCGACGTGGTGTCGAGGCGGATGGACCAGGCTCCGGTGGTGCTGCACTTGGCCGACGTACGGCGGATTCTGGGGGGGAGTGTTGGCCGGGAGCAGATTTATCGGCTGTTGACGCGGTTAGGTTTTTCGGTGAGTCCGGAACGGCACGATGAAGTTCAGGACGATGCGCGGTTTCTCGTGCAAATTCCCAGCTGGCGGCTGGATGTGCAGCGTGAGATTGACGTGATTGAAGAAATCGCGCGGCTGCACGGGTATGACAAATTCGAGAACACGCTGCCGGCCTATAGTGGCGCGGTGGTGGAATTGCCGCATGCGGCGATGGACGCGGCTTGGCGCGGGCGGGCGCTGGCCTTGGGATATAACGAGGCGTTGTCGCTGACGTTTATTTCGCATGCCGACGCGGAGAGGTTTTCGCTCTCCGCTGCGGGCGCGAAAGTGCTCGAGCTGGAAAATCCGCTGAGTGAAGAAGCGTCGGTGATGCGGACTTCGCTGGCGCCGGGGATGCTCGACATGCTGGCGTGGAACTTGAATCGCGATGTCGCGGAGGCTCGGCTGTTCGAGATGGGCAGCGTGTATGAGTTGTCGGACGGGCCGCAGGGTGAAGCTCGTCGCGAGCCCCGGCGCGCTTGCCTGGGCGCGACGGCGGCGGCGGTGCGGAGTTCGCTGTCCGTCGGTGGTGCGCTCGATGTGAGTAAGGGCGAGCACGCAGTGGCAACGGAAACGTTTCGCGGATTCAAGGGGGATGTGGAGAATCTGCTGGCGGCGTTCGGCGGAGACGTGAGTTATGGCCGGGAGACGGCGGAGTATTTTCATCCCGGACGGACGGCGCGGGTCCGGGTGAATGGCGTGGTGGTGGCGCAGTTTGGACAGATTCATCCGGAAGTGGTGGAGGCGCGCAAGTTGCGGCAGGATGTATTTCTGGCGGAGTTCGATTTGGAGCAGTTGTACCGGCTCGGGCTGCGGCCGGTGAAGTTCGCAGCGCTCGGAAAATATCCGGCGGTGGAGCGGGATTTTTCTTTTGTGTTTGGAGATGATATTTCGTTCGAGCAGATGCAGGGCGCGGCCACGGGGCTGAAGATTGCCGAGTTGCGCGAGTTTCTTCCGGTGGAGATTTTTCGCGGGGGGTCGATCGCGGCGGGCAAGTATTCTGCGTTGTTGCGGGTTCGGTTTCAGTCTGGCGAGCGGACGCTGCGCGAGGATGAAGTGGTCCGGTGGTCGGAGAGGATTGTGGCGGTGCTGACGGGGCTGGGTGGGGCGCAGAGGGTATAGGCAGTTCCCACTTCTTGCAAAGGACGCGAGAAATGGGGCACCCGGATTCGCTTCGCTGCGAACATCGAAGCGAATCTTGCGTTCATGTCCTCCTGTGCAAAAGGTGGGTGGGTTGGGCCTTGCGCGGATGGGCGAGGACGAGTACGATGGAGATGTTCTCATTTAGGCCGCGTTCCCGCGTAGGCCTTCTGCGCCAGCCGATCCGAGGCGGCGCCTTACGGATCCGAATAAACGGAAAATCGATACGAAGCTAAGAATTTACGGTTTCATTCGCAAATAGCAGTTCATTGCACAAGTTGCGGTACGTTTTATCGTTAGTCCAGTAGGTGTGTCTAGCAAGTGCGTCCAGTCGCTACCCATAACTGCGTCGATTTGATTCTGTGTGCCGGGCGGAGCTCTGCCCGGCAGGAAGCGGAAACACGCGACTGGCGGGCCTTTGAGATTCTGTAGAACTTCGCTCAGTACTTCGGTTAGAACTTTGCAATTCGTAAAAGTTTGAGAGGACTATGAACGCAGGACCAGGAAGACCCTCCGGTGGTGGAGGAGGAAGACGAAGGCGGCGGGGACGCCGTCCTAACAATCAGCGTGGGCAGCGGCCCGGACCGGGGCTCAGCCGGGAAAACAAAGACGGCATCTACACCGCGCCCATGGATCATAGCTACCGTGCGGCCATGGCCGGCGGCAACAGTAACAACGGGCACAGGGGCGGTGGACGCCAGAGGCCGGGTTTTCAGGCACAGTATCCGCAACCGGATCCGGAGCCGTTGCCGGCGAGCACCGAAGATTCCAACTCGCGCATATTTGCCTTTATTGAAGATCTGTTTTTCATGGCCAAGATCCAGGAAACGGCACGCAAGCTCAACGTGAAGGTTGAGTTCGTGAAGTCGGATAAGGATCTGATGGAGAAGATGGAGCAGAACGGCGACGAGAAACCGTCGCTGATTATCTTCGACTTGAATCTGGCCAGCGTGAAACCGCTGACGCTGATTCCGAAGCTGAAGAGCAAGCTGAAGAAGGGGACGTCGATTATTGGATTCCTGTCGCATGTGCAGGGAGACTTGAAGCAGAAGGCGCACGAAGTGGGTTGCGACATGGTGTTGCCGCGATCGGCATTTTCGCAGAATTTGCCGCAGTTGTTGCGGCGGCATGGAGCGCCGGAGGATCTGGAGCCGACGGTACAGTAGGAGGCTTGCGGCTCCGGGGCTAACCTTGCGAAAGCCGCAAATCACTTCCGGGTGCCAGGCACGCGTGCGCTACATGGAGCACGGGTATTCTCATCCGCAGCATTCAATGGCATCGGCCGACGTAAGGTCCCTCGCCCGGCTTCGCCGCGCTCAGGATGACATCCAGTTGTGTATTTTGAAATTTAGCTACGGCCAAGAATGCTCTTCCGCTTGGAGTTTGGAACTGTATAATCGCGGCAAGAGTCAAGAGGAATTCGGCCGGGCGGACGAGCTGATTCCGGGGGCAGTGTTGAATGGTAAACGGGAATCCGAAGCCTGATGATAAGGAATTGATTCCGGAAGAGCGCAGTAAAGATCGCACCAAAGAGCCCTACGTAAAACCCAGCTTCCGCTTCGAACAAGTGTTTGTGACGTCGGCGTTGAGCTGCGGGAAAATTGACCCCACTAGCACCCATTGCCATTTCAACCGCAAGGTTTCCTAGTTGCCTTCAGAATCCGACCCAGATCCACCTACTCCAGCTTGTGCGATCGGCAATGCAATCGGATTAGTTCAGGCCGGCCTGCGTGGCTTTGACCAGGGTTGCTCCGGTCTTGGTCGCGTAGTAAATGCTTGACGCCTGGTTGGCCGTGCTGTCGTTATCCACGATGATGCCGCTGGTGCCACCGGGGGCGGCGAGGGCAGTGGTGCCGGCATTCACGGCGGGAAAGCCACCGGTGATATTCAAGCTCATCACGCAGCCGGCTGTTCCGCCGCCAGTGGTGGCGACGCAATTGTTTGTGACGCCTACGAAAAGAAAGTCGGTTCCGAGCGATGGGTTGTAGAACTCCGTCACCGGCGACGAGTCGGCTGTTCCGGTCGTGAGCGGAGCGATGATCAGGTTGGCGGTGTTGTTCATCACGCCACTGCCGTTGAATCCCACGTTATAGAGAGTCGGGATGGTTCCAGCGCCGGTTCCGGCAATGTACAGGAGAGGCGTACCGGATCCGGTGTACCAGGCGTTGTTAAAGTCGGGTTCGTAGGGAGCGGAGTAAATCGTGTTGGCCGGGCCGACGGGAGTTGCGACGAAGCTGGCCATACTGGCGGGGGCTTGGACGACGAGAGCGTTGGTGCCGTTGGAGTTGAAGGTGGCGTAGACCATCTGGTTGGTGCCATCGAGGACGATGGGATTCTCGGCCGTGTTGCCGCTGGCGATCGCGGTGTAACTCACGGGTGACGGTGACGAGCCCAGGTCCGTTACATAATCGAGACTACCGCTGCTGTCGGTGAAGAAGATCTGATTCGATACTGAATCGAAGACCGGAGTGGAAGGGATGGCATCGATGGGGATGCTCCAGATGATGGTTGGGGCGCCGCCATTGAATACGTTGCCGATCTTATACAGGTAGCCGGAGCCAGTGCCGGCCGCGCTGTAAGTGGTGGCGTAGGCGACATCGTTGGCGTCGCCGGAGGTGTAAACCACCCACACGGTGTTGGTGGAGCTTTGAGTGGTGATGCCGCCGTCGGGAGACAGCAGCACGGTCTGGTCGACCGCGTTATTCCCACTGCCGGGCACGACTGCGGCAGTCGGGCTCGAACCGTTGGTTCCTGTGGTGCCAAGCGTCAAGACGTGGAAGTAAGAGCTGCCGGTCGGGAGATTCTCGATGTAGGCAAGCTTGGTTCCGTTCTGCGAGAGCTCGACGGAAGCGGGCACCTGCCCCGTGCCTGAAGCGTAGGCGAACATTACGGTGGGGCCGTCGGTGGGGCAGAGTGGAGTTTGCGTGGTGGTGCCTTGGTAGCTATAGAGATTGTTGTATCCGACGATGTTAGCTTGACCGCCCGCGGCAGAGCTGGCGGGGATGCCGATCGCGACGAAATCATTGGTGCAGCTGGGTGCTGCGTTCACGTCGAACGCAAACTTGGCGGGAGCGGTTTGGCCGCCACCCGGAGCGACGCTCAGGGTGAAGGTTCCGTTTTCGGTCAGTTGGGTTCCGTAGTTACCACCACTGTAGTCATAATACGAATAATTCCCCGGACTGTTGCCCCAGATATTGATCTCTAAACCTGGTGCGTTGAAGAGAAGCCCATCAACATCAAGGGGCGGGTCGGTCGAAACGAAGAGGACATTGTCATAATCAAAGGCTCCCAGGGGGCTAGTCGTTACGCCTGGGCCGCCGGGAACCAGGGGATACGTGCCGACGTCCGCGCCGCCAGTCACCGTTAGTCCGCCGCCGGTGGCGAGGAATTGATCGTTGCCCAGGTCCGTCGTGTTGAGGCTACCGTGCCCGGTCTGGGGAGCAATGTCGAATGTGTAGTCGAATATTTGGCCGAAACCCACAACCGGAGAGGCCTCCAAGGGCACGCTCCAATCCCGGTGACGGCCCTTGCCTTCGCCGCGGCGGTGTTGCGGCCACCAGGCCTCGGGATGGCGGAGATACCAATTCTGCAGCCATCGCGGGTCTGTTTGGGCCGCGCGGAATATCCGCGATTGCGCAGAATCATTTTTAGAATCCGGGTAGAGGACGTGACGGTGCGTCCAATCGGAAACGATTCCCAGTGGAGTATGCTCGGAAACTTGTGGGGAGACACGCTGGGGAAAGTCGGGCGTGGACTGAGCCACGAGTATCGGCGCAGTGAATGCGAACACAATGCCTGCAAGCAAACTCTTCATATGCAACTCCCGCCGGGCGTTGTCGGAGATTCGCGCATCTGGATAAATCCAAGTGGTGATCAAGGACATTTGGGGGAGTTTTCATTTGTTGGTCCGGCCGCGACTATTTTGCATGTGCTGATTGGCGCGGAACAAGGTTACGCGAGTCACCTTCCGCATGTTCCGATCCATGCGCAGCCGCGGTCTATCCCGGGGGCCAGGTTAGAGGGCGGCCACCGAGCAGGTGGACGTGGAGGTGGAAGACGGACTGTCCGGCGCCGGGGCCGACGTTGAGGACGGTGCGGTAGCCTTGCTCGATGTTGCGCTGGCGGGCGATGTGGGCGGCGGCGAGGTGGCAGCGGCCGATGAGTTCGGCGTCGGCGGCATCGGCTTCTTTCAATCCGGCAAAATGCTTTTTGGGGATGATGAGAATGTGCGTGGGGGCTTGCGGGTTAATGTCTTCGAAGGCGAAGACGTGGTCATCCTCGTAAACTTTCTTAGCGGGGATTTCGCTGTTGATGATGCGGCAGAAGAGGCAATTGGGCTCGGTCATAATTGGTTCACTTGCGACTGGTCCATCGCTGGTTCACTTACAGCGGGCTCATCTTTCGCAGAATCATCCCGCGAATAGCTACTCGCTTGGCTTGGAGCTGTACGGCCGGAGCGATCGCGCAATCAAAACCAATCCGCCCACCGGCAGGATCAACATCACCATGGTGTTGAAGAGACCGGTGGGCTGAAAATAGATATGCATGTTGGCGAGGGATGCCGGCGAGGATGAACAGGGCTCCCGCAACGGTGAGCAGCCATCCGATGACGCTCTTGCCGTTCCAGAACAGAATCCCGAGCCGAACAGCATGGGCAAAAGCGTGATGCCGAAGCTGCCGCCTCCCCAGAAACTCCAGTAGGACCGGACGACGTTCACTTGGTGGCTGATGAGGAAGCCTCCGATGCAGGCCATGGCGAAACCGAGCAGGAACATTCCGAGGCCGCCGGAAGTTCCACCGACGTCGCTGATTGAACGGTTGTCCATGGGCGGAAGGATAGCACTTCGCGCGCGCGCCGGGGAGGGACTAACGATATGCCGATGGGGGCAGGCCGGTGATGCGGATTCCGGCGTGGCCTTTGTGGCGGATGTTCATGCCAATGAGCAGGGCGGTGATTTGCTCGATGATGCGGGCGTTTTGGAGTGGACCGCCGTCGATGGGGCGGACGCCGGGAATTTTTGCCGCCAGTTCGCGGGTGAGTTGCGAGGCGTCGGCATCGTTGCTGCAGACGATCACGTCGCAGTCGAGCGGAGCGTCGCCGTTTAGCATTTCGGCGGACACGTTGTGGAAGGCGGCGACCACGCTCACTCCTTTGGGCACGAGTTCGGCAGCCTGCTGGGCGGCGGAGCCTTGCCAGACGCCGAGAGTGCGGGAGGCGCGTCCGCCAACGCTGGCGGCGAGGGGAACGGTGGCGTCGATGAGGATGCTGCCGTCGGTCATGGCAGGCTTGAGTTGCTTGATCAGGGTGGCTTGAGCTTCGAAGGGGACGGTCAGCATAAGAATATCGGCGGCGTCGCAGGCGGCGCTGTTTTCCATGCCGGATACATTGGCCTCAGGGCCGGCTCTTCGCTGAATGGCTGCGGCGGTTTGCCGGGCGCGCTCTTCGTTGCGGGAGCCGATGATCACGGTTTCTCCGGCGCGGGCCCAGCGCAAGGCGAGTCCCATGCCGGCGGGACCGGTGCCTCCGATCACGGCGATGGGGCGGGTGGAAGTCATAAGGGGGGACGTTCGCACGATTCACGTCGGACGACATCACGGGGGCTAAAGCCCACGCTCCGTCCAGCCGATTGACGCGGCGCTGAAGCGCCGCTCTTCCACGGTGGCGCCTGCCAGAGTGGTGACTTCCACGGCGGCGTCCTCCACAGAGGCATCCAACAGTGGGGTGACTTCTGCGGATGCGACTGCATAAGAAATTCTCTTCTCATGCGAATTCGGCCTCCAGCGCCTGTTCCGCGGTGCATTCGTCTTCCATTAGCGGATGCTTGATGTGGATGCGCGAATACGTGGTGTTGCGCTCGGCGGGGATGCGGCCCATCTCCAGAATCAGCGATTGGAAATCTTCCGGGCTGGTGTATTGGCCGGCGGTGGCTCCGGCTTCGCGGGAAATATTTTCTTCCATCAAAGTGCCGCCGTAATCGTTGGCCCCGGCGTGCAAGCAGAGCTGCGAGAGGCGCCGGTTCAGCTTTACCCACGAAACCTGAATGTTATTGATGGAGCCGGCGAGCAGCAGGCGCGCCAGCGCGTGAACTTTAAGATGCTCCGCGAGCGCGGGGCCGGTGCGGGCCAAGCCCTGATGGAAGAGCAGCGTGTTCTGGTGCACGAAGCCGAGGGGGACGAACTCGGTGAAGCCTCCGGTTTCAGCTTGAATGTCGCGCAGCAATCGCATCTGGCGGACCCAGTGCGCGGGGGTTTCGGTGTGTCCGTACATGAGCGTCGAAGTGGTGCGGATGCCGCAGCGGTGGGCGGTGCGGATGACTTCGATCCATTGCGCGGTGGAAAGTTTGTTGGCCGAGAGGATGTGGCGGATTTCGTCGTCGAGAATTTCGGCGGCGGTGCCGGGGAGGGTGCCCAGGCCGTTGTCGCGCAGCATGGAAAGATAGTCGACGAGCGGCATTCCGGTGAGTTCGACGCCGTAGACAATTTCCATCGGCGAGAAGGCGTGGATGTGCATGCGCGGGACGGCGGCTTTTATGGCGCGGAGAATGTCGCGATAGTGGAATTTGGGAAGGTCGTGGGGCAATCCGCCTTGAATGCAGACTTCGGTGGCGCCGAGTTGCCAGGCTTCGATGGCCTTTTGCGCCATCTGATCGAGGGTGAGGAAGTAGGTATCGGCCTCGCGCGGGCCGCGGCTGAAGGCGCAGAATTTGCATCCCACGAAGCAGATGTTGGTGAAATTGATGTTGCGGTTGACTACGTAGGTGACGAGGTTGCCGGTGAGTTCGGCGCGGAGCAGGTTGGCGGCGACGAGGAGGCCGAGAAGGTCGTCGCCTTCGGCGTTGGCTAACGCGTAGGACTCTTCCAGTGACAGGTTGGCGCCGTTTTGGGTTTCGAGGATTTTCTCGAGCGAAGCGCGCGGGAATGGTGTGATACGCGGAGCGATGTCAGACCAGTCGAGCGAGGGAAAGGATTCGAGTTCGGAGTCAGTCAGTTCGCGGCGCACGGTTTCCTCCGGTGCGTACAGTGTAGTCGATCCGAGCGGAGCCACAAAAGAGATGTCATCCTGAAATCCAGCACAGCTGGATTGAGGGACCGTACGACAGATGAAAGGGTGATGCTGTTGGCGGGAATGCCTATGCTGTATGTATCCGGATGTTCCCGCCGGCAGCACCACTGCTTGCCGGGCATCGTAAGGTCGCTCGGAGAGCTATCGCTCTCCTCACGATGACAATCTTAATCTTCTCAGGATGACACTCTTAACTCTTGCGAATGAGTTAGCGGAATAGATCGTTGACTGCAGGGCGCAGCAGGTCACGAGCTCGGCCTGGGCCGGGTTCGTATTGGAATCCGCGGACGATGCAGGCGGGGGCGCGGTTGAGTTTGCCGCAGGCGAGGCCGGCGGCGCAGGCTAGTTCGTCGGCTACAGCTTCGACGCTGGCGTGCAATTTATAGCCGTGGGGATCGCGGCGGCCGCGATCGTCGCGCAGCGGCTTCATTCCGGCGATGCCGATGGCGAATTCCGTCAGGCCCTCGCGCCAGGGGCGGCCGAAGCTGTCGGTGATGATGACGGGGACGGCAATCCCGGTGCGGCGTTTGAGGGCGCGGCGCAGATTGGCGGCGGAGCGGTCGGGATCTTCGGGAAGCAGCAGGGCGTGAGTACCTCCGTTGACGTTGGAGACGTCGACGCCGCTGTTTGCGCAGAGGAAGCCGTGGTGGGTTTCGGTGATGAGCACACCATTTTTGCGGCGGATTACGGCGCGGCTTTCGTGCAGGGCGAGTTCGATGACGCGGGCGTCGAGGGCGTATTCTTTCGCCCAGGCGATGGAATCGGCAGAGGGGCGGATGGTGGCCAGGTCGACGAGGCGGCCTTCGGATTTGGAAACGATTTTGTGTTTTACGATTAGAATGTCGCCGGGTTGGAAGGCGCGTCGGGAGAGGGTTTCGAGGAGTTTGTCGGCGAGCGAGTCGCCGGGGTGGATTTCGTCGGCGAGCGGGATTGGGATTAGGCGGATCTCGGCCGATGCGAGTGGGCGTTTCTTTCGCCCCTTCGGGGCTGATGAATCCTGACCGGCTGACCCACGGCTTGCGCCCCCTCGGCTAGCTCGGGGCAGGCTGTGGGCTGCATTCTTTCGCCGCTTCGCGGCTGATTCGTTTTGTCCTCGCAACTTTCTCATACCGACTCGTTCATCCGCCAATGATATCCATCATCGTGCCTGCGCGGGCGTATTCGCGGGCCAGGCGCTGGGCGAGGGTTTCGCCGGGGAGCGAGATGAGTTGTTGCAGGTCGGCGGGATTGTCGACATCGACTGCGATTCCGGGGAGGTGCAGCACTACACACGGCTTGCCGGTGGCTTGCGCTGCGGCGTGGTGGGGTTTAAAGCTGTCGTTGCCGAAGCGGAGCGGGAATAGATTTGCGGGGCGGCGGAGGGCGGCGTTGGTGCCGCGTCCGTCGGCGGCGGGGACGAGGACGCTGCCTTCGGCGGGTGCGTGTTGCAAGATTTCGTCTAGCTCGCCGGCTTGAATGAGGGGGATGTCGGCCGGGATCACTAGCGCGCTGTTAGCGCCGCGCTCCACGCAGATGCGCGTAGCGAGTTCGATGGCTCCGGTTTCTCCGGGATTCTCGGGGTCGGGGATTACTTCGAAGTCATATTCGGCGGCCAGTTTTACGGCATAGGGGTCGCTGGTGACGACGGCGACCGCCGGAGAATTCTTTTCTCGTCGAGCGGGCCAGTTGTACAGAGTTGTAAGTACGTCGTGCAACATGGCCTGCGCCAGGGCGGTGCGAGATGGTTGGTCGAGAATGGCGGCCAGGCGCTGCTTTGCCGAAGACGTGTTCTTGACGGGAACCAGAATTACTGGAATGCAGGTCACGACTGCGGGTCCAAACGCCGCGCGGCGGCGCCGTGATGCACGGGCTGATTCGACAGTGGGAGAGTGGAAACGAACGAGAGCACTTCGCGGGCAAGGGCGGCTTTGTCTGCAGCGCTGCGCATGATGGTTTGCAGACACTGCACGCGCATGCCGTTCTTGCGGAGAGCGTCGGCGGCCCGGGCGTCGCGTGTGTCGCAGATCAGGATGTCGAGAAAATCTTCGTACGCCTGGGCGACGCCGGCGATGGAGCAGGGGAATCCTTGCGCCTGCATGAGAATTCCGGCCGGACCGGCGACCGGGGCATTGCCCACGATGGGGCTGATGGCGGCAATTTTTCCGCGGGCCTGCAGCAGAGCTTCACGAATGCCGGGCACAGCCAGGATCGGTCCGATGCTGGTGATGGGATTGCTGGGGGCGATGAGAATTGCGTCGGCGGAAACGATGGCTTCGACGACGCCGGGCGCGGGCTCCGCGTCGGAGGCTCCGGCGAAGCGGACGGAGTTCACAGGGTCCTGATACCAGCGCTGCACGAAATATTCTTCAAAGCTCAACTCGCCGGCGGGCGTATCGATGCGGGTTTCGATGCGCATGTCGCTCATGGGGAGAACGCGCGCTTTCACGCCGAGTTTTTCGGAAATGACCGCGGTGGCGTCGGAGAGTGTTTTGCCTTCGGCGAGCAGGCGTGAGCGCAGCAGGTGCATGGCCAGGTCGCGGTCGCCGGTGTGAAACCACGTGGGCTCTCCGAGTTGTCCCATGGCCTGCAGGCAGAGGAAAGTGTCACCTTTCACGCCCCATCCGCGCTCGCGGCTGAGCATGCCGGAGAGCACGTAGGTGATGGAGTCGATGTCGGGCGAAACGTAGAGGCCCCACCAGAGCAGGTCGTCGCCGGTGTTGACGACAATGGTGATGTCTTCGGCGGGCATGACCTGACGGAGGCCGTCGACGAATTTGGCGCCTCCGGTGCCGCCGCTGAGGACGCAGATCATCTCTTCCTCTCCATCATGCGCGCTCCAGCATGCCGCCCTCGTTTGTTTTTGCCAGTCCGTCGTCATCGGCCGCGGCGCGCAATTTTTCTGACAAGAGGCCAGGCTTGGCGGTCACAGCGGGAAGAAATTCGGGATACACCGGCAGGCGTTGGCGCAAGGCGAACCCCTTGGCTTCAGTGCGCAGACGCAGTTGCTCGAGATGCGGCCAGGGTTTTTCCGGATTGATGAAGTCGGGCGTCAGCGGCGAAATTCCTCCCCAATCGTTGATGCCGGCGTCGGCTAAGTCATCATAGTATGGCGCGGAGAGATTGGGCGGAGCTTGAATGTTGACGTTCGGGAGTAACAAGCGAGCTACGGCAACGGCGCGGAGCATCTCGCCGCGCGTGGGCTCGGGGCAGCGGGCCATGGGGATCGCCGGCTTGACGCGGAAGTTTTGCACGATTACTTCCTGGATGTGGCCATAGCGGTCATTCATGTCGCGGATGGCGAGCAGCGTGTCGACGCGGTCTTCGAGAGATTCGCCGATTCCGATGAGCAGGCCGGTCGTGAAAGGAACATTCTGCTTGCCGGCATCCGCGATGGTGCGCAGTCGTTTGGCTGGGACTTTGTCGGGCGCGTTGTCGTGGGCCGCGCCGGGGGCCAGCAGAGCGGAGTTCGTGGTTTCGAGCATCAGGCCCATGCTGGGCGAGACCGCAGCCAGGCGGGCGATCCATTCGGCGCTGAGCAGGCCGGGATTGGGATGCGGGAGCAGGCTGGTCTCGCGCAGCACCAGTTCGCACATGGCTTCGAGATAATGCAGGGTGGATTTGTAGCCGAGGTGGCTAAGCGTTTCGCGCATCTCGGGGAAAAGGAGTTCGGGCTTGTCGCCGAGGCTGAAGAGGGCTTCGGTGCATCCTAGTTTTTCGCCGGCGCGGGCGACCGAGAGAACTTCTTCCGGAGTCATGGTGTGCGCGCCGGGGTCGCCGGGATCGCGGCGGAAGATGCAGTATCCGCAATAGTCGCGGCAGAGGTTGGTGAGCGGCAGGAACACCTTGCGCGAATATGTGATAATCCCGGGCTTGAAGCGCTTTTTGGCGGCACGGGCGTCGCGAGCAGCGGCGAGGAGTGTGGGCAGATCTTCTTCGGGGCAGCGGATCAGTTGCACAGCGACCTCACGCGAGATCGGTTCGCCGGGACGCAGGTTGGCTAATGCCGAAGTGCAGGCGGCGCGGCATTCCCTTGATCCAGGCGTGATTTCAGTGATGGGCACGTTGCATCGAATCATACAACGGCGGGGCGTGGTAATGTAGGCGGTTGCTGTGGGCCGGACGCTACGCCATGCCCGGCACTGAGGATTTCGTTAGGAGGGACCATGGCTGTACTCGGGCAACGGCTTCTGCTGATCTATGCAGCGTTTTTGACCTGCGTTCTGAGCGCGATGTTGTTGAGTGGAGCCGCAGCGCCGAAAGCCAACGATTTTGACGAGATCACGGTGCACCGGATCAACGTGATAGAACCTGATGGCACGTTGCGTATGGTGATCTCGGATCATGCTAAGTTGCCGGGCGTCATCGTGCGCGGCCATGAGAAGCCGTCGGTTGACCGTCCACAAGCGGGGATGCTTTTTTACAACGACGAGGGCTCGGAAAACGGCGGCCTGATTTTTGGAGGTCGCCGGAATTCGAAGGGCGAGGTCGTCGATTCCGGGGGAAGCTTATCGTTTGATCAGTATGGGGCGAACCAGGTCGTCCAGTTGGCTGGAGTGGATGACAAAGAGGATCGATTTGCGGGCATTATGGTGAACGACAGTGCTTCCGGAGGTTCGAACCGCCGCCGCATTTGGGTGGGACGCGGCGACGACGGAGCGGCAGTGGTCCAGTTGATGGATGCCCAAGGTAAAACGCGAATCTTGATGGAAGTGGCAGCCGACGGCACACCGAGCCTGTCTTTTCTGGATGCCGACGGCAAAGTAGTGAACCGGTTCGCGCCCGTGAAGAAGTAATAATTTAAGTCGCAAAACTCAGGAATGTCTCGAAAGATGAACGCTAAGACCCAGGGCGAATCCGGGAGGCTCAGCGGGGCGGAGTTTCGCAAAGCGATGGGGTGCTTCGCCACCGGGGTGACCATCATTACGGTCGACCTCGAAGGCGCCGTCCATGGCATGACCGCGAATGCGTTTGCCTCGGTGTCGCTCGATCCGCCGCTGGTGCTGGTTTGCGTGGATCACAACACGCGGACGCATGCGCACCTGCATGCGAAGAAGCGATTTGGGATCAATGTTCTCGCCCAAGATCAGCGGGCAATTTCGGACTACTTCGCGCGGGCGGAACGCGATCACGAGCATGCGGAGACCGAGGCCGGGGCGCGATTTGATCGTACGGAACATGGGACCCCGGTGCTGAATGGATCGCTGGCCTACTTCGAATGCCGGCTGCACACGGCGCAAGTGGCGGGAGACCATACCATTTTCATTGCCGAGGTCGAGAACGTGGTGGTGCGAGATGGCCAGCCGTTGCTGTTTTTCCGAGGGAAGTATCGCAAGGTCGGGGACGAGGTGGGGAAGTAGAGCGGGTGCCACTTTTGTCGGCCTGAAACATCTAATGTTTGTAGGAAGTAAATCGCGAAACGGAGTTGATTTATGACTGAAAAGACGGCAGAAAAGATCGTGAAGACCGAAGCCGAGTGGAAGAAGCAGCTCAGCGACGAGCAGTATCATGTGACGCGCGAGGCGGGCACGGAGTGCGCTTTTACCGGGAAATACTGGAACACGAAAGAGCCGGGAATGTACCACTGCGTGTGCTGCGGATCTCCGCTGTTTGATTCGCAGACGAAATTTAACTCGGGGACGGGCTGGCCTAGCTTCACCAAGCCTGCCGAGGGCGGAGGCGTGGTGGAACACAAGGATACGGCTTACGGAATGGTGCGGACGGAAGTTCGTTGCGCCAAGTGCGACGCGCATCTGGGACATGTATTTGAGGATGGTCCGGCGCCGACTGGGTTGCGGTATTGCATGAATTCGGCGGCATTGGATTTGAGGGCGTCAGAGAAGAAGTGAGTGCCTGAGTTTCGTCGGTTTCCCGGAAGGGGAGTAAACCTTTAGTAACCCTCCTGAGTGCACAATTTATGCTGCACGTTTAACACTAGTGAAATATCTTGCATGTAACCTGTTCTCAGGAGACCGCCATGGGTTCAGTCCGCGTTGCGAAGTCTTTGCCGCTGCAGGTGGCCGCGATTTGCTATCGCAGGCGCGGCACGGCGATTGAGTTCCTTCTGGTTAATACCAATGGTGGCAACAAGTGGACCTTTCCCAAGGGATCGACCGAGGCCCGGTTGTCGCACAGCCAGGCGGCCGAACGCGAGGCCGCCGAAGAAGCCGGGGCGCTGGGCACGATTGAGCCGCGCCACTTTCATCTTTACATTCATTCGAAGGGCGTGTTCTGGCAGCCTGGCGGGGTGCAGGAGTTTGTGGTCAAAGCGTTTCTGATGGAAGTTCACCAGATGCGGCGGCCTGACGAAGACAATCGCCGGCCGACCTGGGTGAGCCCGGCGGAAGCCAAGCGGCGGCTTGCCAAGGGGCGCGAAGTGAAGTATTTCCACGAACTCGAGGCTGTGATTGACCGCGCGCTCGAACGCATTCAGTTTCATCATGAGCTGTGGGGAGCGTATCCCGGCGCGCGGAACGCCCGCCCTGCTGCTAAAGACCCCATCGCTGAAGTCGTCTGGCCGTAAGAGAACCTCAGCATTTAGCACTTGGCATTTTGCACTTAGCAGTCCGCGGTATCCCCTCTTTTTCCTGGCATTGCCTCGATCCTTTTCCGGCCAAACGCTAATTGCTAATTGCTAACTGCTACGCCGAACTGCTATTCCCATCTCTGGTAACCCGGCACTGGCAACGGATTCTATGAGACGATAATTCCAGCTACGATCTTGAACGAAATATGATTCAGCTTTCCGGCGCCGGAAAACGGTTCGGCCACAAACTGCTCTTCGAAAACGCGGACTGGCTCATCACGCCGCATGACCGCATCGGTCTGGTCGGGGGGAACGGTACTGGCAAATCGACGCTCATGAAAGTGCTCGCGGGCATGGACACGTTCGACTACGGCTCGCTGGTTGTCGCCAAGGGAACGTCTGCGGGATATTTGCCGCAGGACGGGCTTACGCTCTCTGGTCGCAGCGTGTTTGCTGAGTGCATGTCGGTGTTTGACGACTTGCGAGCCATGGAGACGGAGCTGGAATCGCTCACCCACAGCATGGCAGAGCTGGACCATACCAGTGCGGAATACGACGCCGTTGCCGATCGCTATCATCGAGTCGAGCACGAATTTCGCACCCGCGACGGCTATTCGATTGAATCGGAGGTGGGCCGGGTGCTGATGGGGTTGGGGTTTAGTAAGGAAGACTGGCCGCGGCTGACTGACGAATTTTCTGGCGGGTGGCAGATGCGTCTGGCGTTGGCCAAGCTTCTGCTGCAGCAACCGAACCTGCTTTTGCTGGACGAGCCGACCAACCATCTTGATCTCGAAGCGAGGAATTGGCTGGAAGAATATTTGAGCAACTATCCACATGCGTTTGTGCTGATCTCGCACGACCGCTATTTTCTTGACGTGACGGTCAACAAAATCGCGGAAATCTGGAACAAGCGATTCTGGTTCTACACCGGAAACTATGACAAGTTCCTCGCGCAGAAGACACAGCGCAATGAACAGCTGCAGGCCGCTTACCGCAACCAGCGCGACCGCATCGAGCAACTCGAAGTGTTCATCAACCGCTTTCGATATCAGGCGACGAAGGCCAAGCAGGTGCAGAGCCGGATTAAGGAACTAGAGAAGATCGAGCGCATCGAGGTTCCGCCGGAAGAAAAGACGATCCATTTTTCGTTTCCACAGCCGAAGCCCAGCGGGCGGATCGTGGCGGAGTTTGAAGCGGTCGCTAAGACTTATCCAGGGAAGAATGGTGGCGCCGATAAGGAAGTCTTCCGCAATGTCAGCTTCATGATCGAACGTGGAGAGCGGATTGCGCTGGTTGGCATCAACGGCGCGGGCAAATCTACGCTGATCAAACTTTTGGCCGGAACGGAAAAAGTCACGCGCGGAGAATATCGCCTCGGGCACAACGTGGAAGCGGACTATTTTGCGCAGGACCAATATAAGGAACTCGATGCTGATGCGCGCATCCTCGATGATCTAGGGGATGCTTCGCCTGGGTCGGGCGAAACTGAACTGCGCAGCTTGCTCGGTTGTTTTCTGTTTTCCGACGAGGACGTGTTCAAGAAGATTGGCGTGCTCTCCGGTGGGGAGCGCGGGCGCTACGCGCTGCTGCGACTGCTGCTGCATCCGGCAAATTTTCTGCTGCTCGACGAACCGACGAATCACCTCGACCTGCGTGCCAAAGACGTGCTGCTCGACGCGCTGGTGAAATATACCGGCACGGTTGTCTTCGTTTCGCATGACCGCTATTTCATCGACAAGCTGGCTACGCGGGTGTTCGAAGTTGGTGAGGGCAAGGTCGAAATCTTTCCTGGGAATTATGAGGACTATCTCTGGCGCAAGCAGGGTGGGCAGCATGTTGCGCCTACGCTGGATGATGTTCCGGGCGCGAGGATTGCAAAGACTGAACCTTCAACGCTGAAATCGGCGGCATCAGACGCGCCGACGAATGGAAATCGCAGCGGCCAAGCGGAGGTGGTAGCCGAAGCGCCCAAGAAACGCTTAAATCCCATCAAGCGGAAACAATTGGAAGATCGTGTACGCGCGCTGGAGGCGGAGATCGGCCGCACCGAATCCGCGATCGAGCATCTCGAAAGCGGGCTGCAGAATTTTGTCAGCGCCGACGAAAACCAGCGCCAGTCGCAGCAACTCAACGAGCGCAAGACGGCGCACGCCGCGCTGATCCGGGAGTGGGAGAATCTGGCCGAGACTCTGCAGGGATCCGACTGACGTTACCTTCGCAACCGTACACTACCTTTCGTAATCTTAAGAAAATCCTTACCTCTGTGCGATAGTCAGGTTGGCCAAGTGGCCAGCAACTGGCGGGGCCACAAATTTGCAAGACCAACCGCATAAACAGGGCGTCGCCTCCGGGGCGAAGCGCCGCGCGGGAATCCAAGAAGGAAGGTCGCATGCTTCAGTCGTCAGAGAACTCGTTTAACTTGAGGGCCGGCACGCCGGCTCCAAACCCCAACCCGTATAACCCGGTCAAAACCGTAACCGCTCCCGTGGATCAGGCGACCATCGGCCGCACATTGGTCATTAAGGGCGAAATCAGCGGCTCCGAGGCGCTCTACATCGATGGCCGCATCGAAGGCAAAATCACGATGCCGGACAGCCGAGTCACCATCGGCCGCAACGGGCAGGTCGATGCCAGCATTCAGGCGCGCGAGCTTGTGATCATGGGCAAAGTGACTGGCAACATCGAATGCAGCGATCGCGTGGATATCCGCGCTGAAGGCTCGGTCAACGGAGACATTTCCACGGCGCGTATCAGCGTGGAAGATGGCGCCGCGCTTAAGGGCGGAATTCAGGTCCGCAGCGAAGGGAAGCCGGCGCAGAAATCGGCCGAGGCTCCGAAGGCGATGGCGGCTACTGCCAGCGCGTAGTTGGCGGGTGGGTTATCAATTTAAGACCAGGGACACGCTTGCGCGTGTCCTTGTTTTTTTGATTGTTCGAAAAAAATCTGGTTTCATTTTGAGGGGCGCCGGGCTCCGCCCTGCCGGGGCGGACGAAGCGTCCGCCGCTACATGAGGCTAGTTCGTTACTGGCTGCAGGGTTCTTACAAGCCAGGGGATGATTACTTCTTTGAATATTCTGGGATCGGGCCAGACGCCTACTTGTCTGCCGAGATGGCCGCCGTGGGGGTTGATCCAGGCTTCTTTGGGGACATCGCCTTTGCTTAGCAGCAGGTATTCGTCGTCGATTGGAACCTGCGTATCGTTTACGCCGGCCAGGATGAGCATGGGCGCCATCGGCTTGCCCAGCAGGCCCTGACGGACCAGCGACATTTTTGGCAGGTAGTCGCCCATCTCGTCGAGCGTATGCACGCCTTCCAGAATATTCATGAGCGCGGGCACCTGATCGAAAAGATATTCGCGATTGCCCAGCAGCGAGTTCATCAGAAAATCTTTCTGAAAGAATCTGTCGACTGGCGGTGACTGCGCGCTACAACCGCGCAGGCGGGCGCGCTCCACGATCGCCATTTTTGTAGCCCAGTATGCGCCCCAGCTCACGCCGTGCATGGCGATGCGGTTCTTGTCGATTTCCGGACGGGACTGCGCGTAATCGATGACTTTCGAAAGCATACGCTCGGAAGTTTCGCTGACCTTGATCGGTGCCTGGCCGGTGCCGGGGCCGTCGACGGCGAGGACTGCGATGCCGAAGGGAAGAATTGCGCCGAAGCTTTCTGTGAGATCTTCTTTGCGACTATCGAGGCCGTTGACGGCAATGACCAGCGGCACGGGGCCGGACGGATTTTTCGGCAGGCGCAGGTAGCCGGCGATCTCCTTGCCTTCGAATGGAATGTGCACGACTTCGAGCGGGGGATCGAAAAACTTGGCGTGGGCCAGGAAGGCTTCGAGTGCTTTTTCGTAGGAGCGTTGCTTGCCGGGGGACGCGGGAATCGGCCAGCGGCCGAAGGAATAGAGGCGCCAGGCGCGGATGTAATCGGCGTTGGCCTTAGCTTGATCCGCCTTGTCGGCGGATTTTTGCAGAGACTTGGCTTCGTTAAAGTAACGGTCGGCTACGCGCATGAAGCCGGCCGCCCACTCGTCTTTGTCGGCGGTGTGGATGCTCTCGAAGGCTTCTTTCACGTCGGCGGGATCGAGGCCGATGAGAGGGTACTGGCCGACCTCGGCGCGATGAATCGCTTCGACTTTTATTTCATCAATGGTTCGCTCGCGACGTTCTTGAGCAGAAGTTCGCTGCGACGCTACGACCATACCGATCAGAAACAATGTTGGGAGAATGGATGAAGCCTTCTTCATGATTCGTATTCCCGTTCTTGAGATATTTCACCCAGAGATCTTTGACCCAGCTTGCGAGAAGAGCACGAAGTCGAAAGGAAAGAGCCGGACGGAATTGGTCCGGCCCCGTACGCTGGTGTTGTCCACGAATTAGAAAATAAACTTCAAACCCAGTTGCACCGCACGGCTCCCGCCCGAACCAATCACGGGATTGGCGGCGGCCACGTCTGGCGTAGCGCATCCGCAACCGAAGGGCTGCACGGACGGATCGTTCAAACCGAAGCCGTTCTGGCCGCCATACGGATTGGCGAAGTTGGGATGATTGAGAATGTTGAAGAACTCGGCGCGGAACTGGAGCCGCATGGCTTCTCCGAAGTGAAAATTCTTGGCCACGGAGAAATCGAAATCGCGGAAGCCGGTGTCGGGAAAAATGTTCCGGCTCATGTTTCCGAAATGGCCGAGCGGGGGCGGAAGCATGATGGAACTGCCGTTGGCGTAGCAACCGAAGAATGCCAGCGATTCGGTCGCTGCCCCGGGACTGCCTCCGTCAATGGCGAGAGCCTGGGTGTTGCAGGCTGCATTTTGGCTGGGATTACTGGGGCTGTTGTTGCCGGCGAAGTAGGGAATCCCGACGCCTTTTCCAGACTTGAAGTCCGAGGGCTTGCCGTAGAAGCTCCAGCGAATCGGGGTGTTGGCGGGCGGGCTGACGGGCAACGGGCCGATGCCGGCGGCATCTGTACCTTCATCCATCGGTCCCCAAAACTGCGGGCTGTCGAGCGTGATGATCGAGTTGATCTCCCAGCCTTCCGCCAGTTGGCCAAAGCCCTTGCGTCCGGGAATCGCGTAGGTGAGTGAGACGGTCAGGCGCTGGCGGATGTCGAAGTCGCTGTTCCCGTATTCGGCACCCACGTCGTAGGCGTTCTGCGGCAAGCCCGAGCCGTAACCGAAATCCCAATTCGCGCCCACGTCGTCGAGGGCGTGCGAGTAGGTGTAGCCGGCGACCATGCTCAGGCCGTGATAATTGCGCGCGTTCAGCGTGACTTGCAGTCCGTTGTAGTTAGAGACGTAGACATTTCCCATCTGGAAGATGTTGCTTAGGTAGGGAAACGTGTTGTTATAGGGCCCCACTTCGTTGGCAACCTGACAGGCGGGATTGTTGACCGTGTCGTATTGTCCGTTGACCAGTTGAGCCGTGCACGTGGCCACGTTCGCCGCGGGCCAGCCTGAGCCCACGGGCGGCTGGTTGATGTCCCGAATTCCGGTGAGGTTCGAACCACGATTGGCCACGTAGGCGACCTCCATGGAAACGTTGGGAGTGAAGGCATGCTGCAGATTCAAATTCCAGTTCCAGACGTAGGGCGTGGTCAGATGCGGATCCACGGTCATGATGGGGCAAGGATTCGGAGGAGCACAGTTGATGGTGCTCAGGTTGCCGTAGAGCGGCCCGTTTACCGCGTCCCAGGGCGTGGCCACGGGATTCAGAAACGATTTCACGGTGATGTTGCCGGCGTTGATCGTTCCTCCGGCTGTGTCTCCTGCACCGTCAATGATCGCTGCGGTGGGAACGTTGCCCACGCCAAAGGCGTTGTTGAAGGCGACGAACGATTGCCAGTTCACGGTCTCATAAATCAATCCGGCACCGCCGCGCAGCACGGTGCGGCCGTTGCCGGCGATGTCCCAGGCGAAGCCGCCGCGCGGACCAAAGTTTTTGGGATTCGGGTTGTAAAGGTTGCTGATCTGCCTGCCTACCTGAACGAGGCCGAGCGTCGGGCTGAAGCCACCCATCAAATTATTGGATTCCTGAATGACGGTGCTGTATTCGTAGCGCACGCCGAGGTTCAACGTCAGGTTCTTGGTAACTCGCCAGTCGTCCTGGAAAAACCCGCCGATGGCCCAGTTGTGAAGATGGCGCGTGGGGTCGCCAATTTCCACGGTTTCCTTGAAGGGCAGGCCGGCAAAAAAGTCTTCTAGCGGCGTCGATGTGCCCGCTAGCACACCTCCGAGGAATGTAATGCTGCCCCGGGAATTGCCGTAGGCGGCGTTGGTCACATTGTCGCGACGGAGGTCGCCGCCGAATTTCAGAGCGTGCTTGCCGATGGTGTAAGAGAGGTGATCGATGAACTGAAACATTTCGTCTGGTCCCTGAAACTTCGGCCACTTAAATCCGCCCAGACCGGGGAAGAAATAACCGCCGAAGCCGATGCGCGGCAGGCCGCCGGTATAAGGTCCGCTGACGCCGGTGTCGAGACCGTAGGCGGAAGCGGGCGTGTTTAAATCTCCCGGCAGAGTGGGCTGATAGAGCCGGTTGTAGCCGAATCGGAACTCGTTCACCGTATGGGCGCTGAGGGTAGAAATCCAGCTGCCGCCGCCGACCTGGGCGCGGGTGTGAATGTCGGAAAGCCATTTTTGCTGCAGCTCGGGAAAATCTTCCACGGTCCCGGTGTTGTTGCCAAAGAAATACATTCCGCTGATGCTGTTGCGTTCATTCAGGAGGTAGTCGACTTTGCCCACAAAGTTGTTCACGTGGACAACGTTGTTGAACCCGTTGGAGATACCGATGCTTTGAGTGTTGTTGGTGGGAAACCCCGTGCCCTCGCAGGCTCCCGAAGAGGCGCAGCCTGCAACCATAAGGCTGGCTGGGCTGACTCCGATGCCGGAGGTGTTGGCGGCCGATTCGAGGTCGGAAATTACGTCGGGAATGCTGTCGGCGCAATCGCCGGCGAATCCGAATGCACAAGTTCCATTCGGCGTTGTGCTGGGCACCGTCATCGGACTTGTCACACCGCCGTAGGAGTTGCCGACGTTGTAACGCTGGCCCTCGTAGGCGCCGAAGAAAAATGCCTTGTCCTTGATGATGGCGCCGCCAAAGCTGCCACCGAATTGTTCGAGGGTGCGCGGCAGTTTCGGACTGGGATCGGCATTGAAGTAGTTGCGCGCGTCCATGGCGCCGTCGCGACCGAAAATGAAAGCGGTGCCGTGCACTTTGTTGGTGCCGGACTTCAACCCCACATTGACGACCGCTCCGGGTTTCCATCCATATTCGGCGGGCGGACTCTGCTGCAGGTTGAACTCCTGAATCGAATCAATGGGAAGAATCGTCGCCGAATCGCCGGCGATGCCGGCTCCGTTCACAATGGCCTGGCCCGAGTAAGGTTCGCTGTTGAACAGGCCTTCGATGTAATACGCGTTGTCCTCGGCGCGCAGGCCGTTGGCGCTGGTGGTGGAAAATCCGCCGCCGGGGTAACGCATGACGCCGGGACGCAGTTGCAGCAGGTTTTCGTAATTGCGGCCGTTGAGCGGCAGGTCGTTAATTTCCTCGTTGCTGAGGGTGCCTCCCAGAGTCGAGGAGGTCGTGTTGAGCAGCGGAATGTCGACGTTCACGACGATGGTCTCGGAAACCTGGCCGGGTTGCAGAGCGAAATCGGCACGGACGTCGCTGGCAACCTCGATGACGACATTGGGCCGCTCGGTGGTCTTGAAGCCCTTCGCTTCCACGCGAATCTTGTACGCGCCGGGCAACAGTTCCGGGGCGACGTACTCGCCGGCGGTGTCCGTGGTGAGGGTGCGCGAGTCGCCGCGCTGCACATCGGAGACCACGACGGTGGCGCCGGAGACTGCGGCGCCGCTCTGGTCCGTCACTGTGCCGAGAATGCGCCCCGCAGTCGACTGGGCCAGGGCAGGATGGGTCAGAGCAGGAATGGAGAAAAGGAACAGAGCTAACGTTGCCAGCAATAACCGGGAAGCTGCAGTGCTGCGGCCGTGATGAAACCCGGCAGTGCTGACCGTGTGGGATAGCATCGGGGGAATCCCTCCGTTCTTATGGTCCGACAGCCATACCACCATCGGCGAAACAGTGTCAAGCGAATTCAAGTATGGGGCGAGAGTGGACAGCGTATACCGCCGCCGACGCGAAAGGGAAGTCCATAACAGAGCAACTGAAGTTTATTAGAGCGACAGGATTTTAGCGGCTGGATTGCGTTACGTGGGGGCGATCGAGTACATTGGTAAAGGTCGTACCACTATACCTTTATACCGCTATGTTTCTCTCGCAGCTGTCCAGACAACAAACGCGCCAGCCCGCTGTGGATATGCGGTATAGTAGCCGGACCAGAGTCGGGCTACCGGCTCGCTGTGCGTCACGGAGTGCGGGGGGCGAAGTTGTGTACAAGCTGATTCGTACATCGCGGCTTTACGAGCAGATCGTTCAGCAGATCGAAGAATCCATTGTCAAAGGTAATCTGAAGGCGGGAGATCAACTCCCTGCGGAACGCGATCTGGCCCAGCGCTTCGGCGTGAGCCGCACGGCCGTGCGCGAAGCGGTGAAGACGCTGCGCGAAAAAGGTCTGGTGGAAGCGTACTCGGGCCGCGGCACCTTCATCACCGACGGCACCACGCAAGCCGTGCGCCAGTCGCTGGACCTGATGGTGAAGATCGGTCAACCAGAAGGCTCGACTCATCTGGCGGAGGTGCGGGCCATTCTCGAACCGGAGATTGCGGCGCTCGCAGCCTTGCGCATCCAGGAACCGGAGCTGGCGACGATGCGCGAGGCGGTGGCCGCCATGGACCGCGCCGGAAGCGACCCGGAAACCTATATTGAAGCGGATCTCGATTTTCATCTGGCGCTGGCTGAGGGGGCGGCTAATCCGCTTATCCTGTCGCTGCTCGATTCCATCGTGGGGCTGCTGCGAGAGCAGCGCCTGCGAATTTTCAAAGTTCCCGGCGGGCCGGAGCGCGGCCAAGTTCATCACAAGCGAATTCTGGAAGCGATAGAACGCCGCGACGAGGAGAAGGCGCGGCAGGCGATGCGGGCGCACCTCGGCCAGGTGCGGGACGACAGTCGTGACACGGTGGCGAAGCGCGCGCCGGGGAAGCGCCGCCCGAATTAGTCGATGCTTAGTAACGATGGTTGATAAACGATCGTTGATAGCGATGGTTGACAAAGATGGTTGATAACGATTGGCCCGTTGTGATTCACGGGCTGCACTGCGTGCGAAGGAAGGACAGCGGATGGCGAAGTTAGGGTTTATCGGATTGGGCGTGATGGGCAGCCAGATGGTGAACCGGCTGCTGAGTAAAGGCCACACGGTAACCGGCTACAATCGCACGCGCGCCAAGGCGCAGTGGCTGGTGGAGAAGGGAATGAAGTGGGCGGACTCGCCGCGCGCCGTAGCCTCTGCTTCGGACTACACCTTCGCAATGGTGACCAACGCCGCGGCGATTGCTTCGATCACCGAAGGGCCCGACGGGCTGTTGGCCGGTTTGAGCGCGGGCAAGACTTTTATCGACATGAGCACGGTAAGTCCAACCGTGAGCCGTGCACTGGCTGCGAAAGTGCGCGCTGCGGGCGCAGACATGGTTGACTCGCCCGTTTCCGGCAGCGTGATCACTCTGCAGGAAGGCAAGTTGTCGGTGATGGTCGGCGGGCGCAAAGAAACCTTCGACAAGATCAAACCTTTGCTGCTCGATATCGGTCCGAAAGTAAGTTACGTGGGCGACAACGGCCTGGCACTTTCGATGAAGATCGCTATCAATCTGAGTCTGGCGGTGCAGATGCTGGCCTTTTCCGAAGGCGTTTTGCTGGCGGAAAAAAGCGGCATTGCCCGCGAAGTTGCGGTCGACGTGCTGGTTAACAGCGCCGTTGCTTCACCCATGATCAAGTACCGCGGACCATTCGTCCTGCAGCAGCCGGAAGAAGCCTGGTTCGACGTGAACATGATGCAGAAAGACATGGTGCTTGCGATGGAACTGGGCCGGCAACTCGACGTGCCGCTGCCGACGACTGCAGTGAGCAATGAATTTCTTACTGCGGCTCGCGGGATGGGTTGGACGAAATATGATTTTGCCTGCATGTTCGACGTGCTGGCTGCGATGTCCGGCGTGACCACGCCAGTAACTGCGGGAGGCAAGAAGTGACGACGGCTACGTCCAAGCCGACTCAGGGCTTCGAGCTTACGGAAAAAGACAGGTGGCTGCGCGCCTACCGGCAGATGGTGAGGATTCGCCTGTTCGAAGAGCAAGTGAATGAGCTCTATACGCGCGCTCTGATGCCCGGACTGGCGCATCTCTATAGCGGCGAAGAGGCCGTCGCCGTGGGCATCTGCGAGGCGTTGAATATCGATGACTACATCACCAGCACGCATCGCGGTCACGGGCACTGTCTGGCCAAGGGTGCTTCGCCCGACCGCATGTTTGCTGAACTGTTGGGCAAAGAAGCGGGCTACTGTCGCGGAAAAGGTGGATCGATGCACATCGCCGATCCGGCGACCGGCAACCTGGGAGCGAACGCGATTGTGGGCGGCAGCGTTGGCATCGCGACTGGCGCGGCGTTTGCCGCGAAGCGGTTGGGCAATGGGCGCGTTGCAGTCTGTTTTTTCGGCGAAGGCGCTTTAGGTCAGGGATCGCTCTACGAGGTGATGAATCTCGCTCAACTCTGGAAGCTCCCTGTGATTTATGTCTGCGAAAACAATCTCTATAACGAGTACACACACTTCTCGGAGACGACTGCGGGAACGATCCTCGGCCGTGCCGCCGCTTTCGGCATCGAGGGCGCGTCGGTCGATGGTCAGGACGTGCGCGCGGTGAATGAAGTAGCAACGCGCCTGGTGGAGCGGGCGCGCGCCGGCGCCGGCCCTGCCTTTCTGCAGGCCGATACCTACCGCTATAGCGGCCATCACGTGGGCGACATCAACCGCGAGTACTATCGCTCGAAGCAGGAAGAGCAGCATTGGAAGACCGAACGCGATCCGATCAAGCTGCATGCGAACTGGCTGCTTGGGCAAGGGCAGGCTGATGCCGCAACGCTGGAACAAATTACCGGCGAAGCGCGCAGCGAAATGGAAGCGGCGGTGAAATTCGCGGTCGCGGCTTCGTATCCCAGCGTTGATCAAGTGGAACAGGATGTATATGCCGGAGCGTGAACTCACATTTGCGCAGGCGGTGCGGGAAGCGCTGGCTGAAGAAATGCGACGCGACTCGCGGGTTTGCATTTTTGGCGAGGACGTAGCTGAAGCGGGCACCCCGTTCAAAGTTCTCTCCGGGCTGGTGGAAGAATTCGGCGCCGAGCGCGTGCTCGACACGCCAATCTCCGAAGCAGGATTTACCGGCGTCGGCGTGGGCGCGGCCATGACCGGCCTGCGGCCTGTGGTCGACATCATGTTCGGCGATTTCCTCACGCTGACCATGGATCAGATGGTGAACCAGGCCGCGAAAGCGCATTACATGTCGGGCGGGCATTGGCGTGTTCCCATGGTGATGCGCACCACGCTGGGCGCGACGCGGCGCTCGGCGGCACAGCATTCGCAGTCGCTGCACGCCTGGTTCAGCCACGTGCCAGGATTGAAAGTCGTGTTGCCTTCGACGCCCTATGACGCGAAAGGCTTGCTGAAGACCGCGATCCGCGACGAGAATCCCGTAGTCTTCTTCGAAGACAAAATGATGTACAAGCTGAAAGGTCCGGTGCCCGAAGAGGACTACACGATCCCGCTGGGTGTGGCTGACATAAAACGCAAAGGTGACGACATCACTCTGGTGGCGACGAGCAGCATGGTGCAGGTCGCTCTCGGCGCGGCGATATTATTGGAAAAAGAAGGCATCAGTGCTGAGGTAGTCGATCCGCGCACCACCTGGCCGCTCGACGAAAAGACGATCATCGAGTCGGCCAAGAAAACGTCGCGCGTCATCGTGCTCGACGAAGGCTACGGTCGGTATGGAGTAACCGCCGAATTGGCGGCGGTGATCGCCGAAGGCGCATTCTATGACTTGGACGCGCCGGTAAAGCGCATGGGAGCGATGCACGTTCCGATCCCTTTTTCTCCGCCACTCGAAGATGTGACAGTCCCGACGGAAGAAACGGTGACAGCAGCGGCGCGTTCGATGTGCAACAAATCGTAGTGACCAGAAGATTGAACTAAAGAGCTAAGAGCTAAGGGCTAAAAGCTAAGAGCGAAGAGCGGGGGTTGTTATGGCACTCAAAACGCATGGAACCATGGCAGTCGATTGGGAACAGCGAATCGACTTCGATCGCCTCCGCCGCGAACGCTTGCAGAAAGCGAAAGACCTGCTCAAGCAGTCGTCGATGGGCGCGCTGCTCTGTTTCGACATGAACAATGTGCGCTACCTTACGTCGACGCACATCGGCACCTGGGCGCAGGACAAGGCGAATCGCTTTACGCTGTTGCCGCAAAACGACGAGCCGATTCTGTGGGACTTCGGCTCCGCCGCCAAACATCATCAGCTGAATTGCCCGTGGCTGGACGGCCGTTCGCGCCCAGGCATTTCTATGCTGCGCGGCGCGATGACGCCGGAGATGGGCCGCGCCGAAGACGTCGCCAAGAAGATTCGCCTTGAGCTCGAAATGCGCGGCCTGCACAAAGAGCCGGTCGGCATCGACATCATCGAGTTGCCGGTGCTCTTCGCGCTGCAAAAAGAAGGCATCGAAGTCGTCGACGGACAGCAACTCATGTCCGAAGCGCGCGTCATCAAGACGCAGGATGAAATATCTCTGCTCAACACTTCGGCCATGATGGTCGATGCCGCTTACGACGAACTTTACCGCGCCATGAAGCCTGGTCTGCGCGAGAACGAGGCAGTAGGACTTGTAAGTAAAGTCCTCTACGACCTCGGCTCGGAATATGTCGAAGCGGTGAACGCGATTTCGGGCGAGCGTTGCAATCCGCATCCCCACGTTTTTTCCGATCGGGTGCTGCGCCCCGGCGATCCCGTCTACTACGACATTCTGCATTCCTACATGGGATACCGCACCTGCTACTACCGCTGCTTCACGGTCGGTTATGCGTCGCACGCCATGGTCGACGCCTACAAACGCTGCCGCGATTATCTCGATGCCGCTATTGAGCTAGTTCGGCCCGGCCGCACCACGGCTGAAATTGCTTCGGTGTGGCCGAAGGCTACTGACTTCGGCTTTCCCAACGAAGAGGCGGCGTTCGCCCTGCAATATGGCCACGGCATCGGCCTCGCGATCTGGGAGAAGCCGGTCATCAGCCGACTGGTTTCGTTCGAGCACCCGGTGGAAATTAAACCGGGCATGGTGTTTGCGCTCGAAACATTCTGGCCCTCGACCGACGGCTGGAGCGCGGCGCGCATTGAAGAAGAAATTGTGGTCACCCCGACCGGGCACGAAGTCATTACGCGCTTTCCCGCGGAACAGCTTCTGGTCGCGGGCGCGCACTACTACACGGTGAACGGTCCGCTGCCGACTATACGAGAAACCGAAGCTTCGCCCAGCGAACGCGTGCTCGAGATGATTGAGACCAGCGCGAAAACTGAGCGAGTAGGAGTTTCGGACTGAAGGCCATAGTTCTGAAAAACGAAAAGCCCTTCCCCGAATAAAAACACTATGGCCTTCAGTGTTGTCATGCCCGCCCTTGAGATGGCGCAGGAAACCGGCAAGCTCATTGCCTGGCGGAAGAAGGAAGGCGACCGCGTGACAAAGGGTGAGCCCCTCCTCGAAATAGAAACTGACAAAGCGGTGGTCGAGGTGGAAGCGCCCGCCGACGGCATTCTCGCGGGGATCAAAGCGTCCGCGGGAGACGATATTCCCGTAGGGCAGACCATCGCATGGATTGTCGCGCCCGGCGAAGCGCCTCCGGTGGAAAGCGAATCGGCCATGCCGGCCGCGCGAGCCGGATCGCACTCCCCAGCGTCGCCCGTGAAGGATCAATCCCATGCCGCGCCGGCGCAAGACATGACACAAGCGCCGGGATCGAGTGCAAAGATTTCTCCCAAGGCTCGCCGTCTCGCGAAAGAACTCGGGGTCGACATTGCGGCCCTGCGCGGCTCCGGCGCGGAAGGCGAAATCCTGGCCTCCGACGTTCAAGCGGCCGCCGCAGCGCCGCCCTCCGCCGCGGCTGCGAAGAAATCCGCAGACACTGAAGTTCCTACCTCGCTCGGCCGCATCATGGCTGAGCGCACCACGCAGAGTTGGACCACCGTCCCGCACTTCTTTGTGACGCGCGAGATCGAAGCGAGCGGGCTCGATGATTATCGGAACAAGGTCGTCGCGGAGATGGAGCGCTCCCATTCCGACGCGGCCCTCGACCCGCCGAAGAACGCACGCATCACCCATACCGATCTGCTGGTCGCGCTCACGGCCCGCGTGCTGCTCAAGCACCCGCGGTTGAATGCGAACTGGAGCGCCGAGGGAATTCGCCTGCATGATCACGTGAATATGGGCATTGCCATTGCAGTCAATGACGGAGTGGTCGCGGCCGTGATTCACGATGCGCATACCGCGAGCCTGTCTGAAATCTCGACTCAGAGGCATGGCGTGGCCGAGCGCGCGCGGGCAGGGAAGTTGCGGCCGGCCGACATCGCCGATGCTACATTTACTATCAGTAACCTGGGGATGTATCAGGTGGACCAATTCAGCGCCATCATCACGCCGCCGCAAGCCGCGATTCTCGCGGTGGGCAGCATTGTCGATCGGGTCGTCGCTGTTCAGGGGAAACCAGCAGTCCGGCCTATGATGACGCTCACCGTTTCCTGCGACCATCGCGTCGCTGATGGCGCCCGTGCTGCGCTGTTCCTCAGCAACCTCGCGGAAGCAATTCGAGAACCGGCGAAGTTTCTGCAATAGGAATTCTTCTGACGCCGACGCTGGTGGGAATCCTCTTTTAACGGCGAATTAATTCTCCAGCATCGGCCGCGTTGCTATTCCTGGATGATTCTTCGCTGCGTTGCTCACGCACCCTGTGGCGCAAAACTTTCAGAAAGGTTTGCACTACGGGTGAACGATCGTGTTCGCGATACGCCGCCAGTAGCTCAGTGCGCGCCCGAAGTCCGACCAGACGGCGGAAGACCACGCCTTTGCGCTGCAGGTTGCCAATACATTTCGGCACGATCGAAACTCCAATTCCGGCGGCGACCAGGCTGAGCGTAGTTTGAATTTCCACGGTGCGCTGGACCACGATTGGGCGAAAGCCGGCCTGTTGGCAGATTCCAATTACGTACTCGGTCCAACTCGGTCGCGGATGGTCGGGATAGAGAACAAAAGGTTCGCCGGCCAAAGCCGACAGCCGCACCGTGGGCAATTGCGCGAGGCGATGCGAGCTCGGAAGAGCCACGCAGAGTGGCTCGCGCGAAATCGTACGAAAAACCAAACCCTCCGTCCTGGTCGGAAGACGGAGCAGACCGATGTCGATGCGCTTTTCGGTGAGCGCTTCAATTTGTGCGTAGACGGTCATTTCCGAAAGAGTCAGATCGACGTGCGGGGCGGCCCGCAGAAACTCGCGCAGCACTCCGGGCAAAACGTCGTAGGTGGCCGACCCCACGAAGCCGAGATTGAGGGTGCCGCTTACGCCGACACCGGCACGCTGGGCGGCGAGGACCGCCTCGTCAGTGCGCGCCAGAATCAACCGCGCGCGCTCGAGAAAAACCTCTCCCGCGGGCGTGATTTGCACGCGCCGCCGGTTGCGCAAAAGCAACGGCACCATCAGATCTTTTTCCAAACTCTGAATCTGGCGGCTGAGCGCGGGTTGAGCAACGCGCAGGCGTCGCGCGGCGTGCCCGAAATGTAATTCTTCTGCAACCGCAACAAAGTAGCGCAACTGGCGCAATTCCATTTTCCAATTCTAATGCCGAATCGGCATTACTGGAACCTTCCGATGTATTGGACGCATCAGCCAAATCCGGGGCATAGTAAGAGCCTGTAATTTTCTACGACTTCTTGGGGTCAATGGAATCTAAGGGCCATTGAGCGGGTGAAGGACAGGCCTGCCCTCGATTCAGTTAGTTCAACGGTCAAGTTATGTGGTTAGTCCGACTGGCGCTGCGACGCCCCTACACTATTGCCGTCTCTTGCCTGCTGATCATGATCCTCGGCGTGCTATCGCTGACGCGCATGACGGTAGACATTTTCCCCGTCATTGACATTCCCGTGGTGGCCGTGGTGTGGAGCTATCCCGGACTCTCGGCGCAAGATATGGAGCGCCGGGTTGTCCTCATCAGCGAGCGTGGGTATTCCACCACTGTCAACGGAATCTCGCGAATCGAGTCGCAGTCGATTCCGGGAGTCGGATTGCTGCGGATTTACTTTCAACCGGGCACCGACATTGGCGCTGCCATCGCCCAAATATCTTCCGTGTCGAGCACGATTCTGCGGATCGCGCCCCCAGGCATCACTCCGCCCAACGTGATTCAGTTCAACGCCACCAACGTTCCGGTGGCGCAGTTGACCATTTCGAGCAAGACGCTTCCTGAGCAACAACTCTACGACTACAGCCTGAACTTTATTCGGGTGCGCCTGTTCACCATTCCCGGGCTGTCGACTCCCGCGCCATTTGGCGGGAAAGAACGCCAGATCATCATCGACATTGACCCGCAGGCGTTGGCGGCGAAAGGTCTCTCGGCCGGCGATGTCGTCAGTGCGCTGCAGAACTCGAACGTGATTCTGCCCGCCGGCGATGCCAGAATCGGCAACACCGACTACACGGTGCAACTCAACTCCAGCCCCGACACGGTCTCGCAGTTCAGCCGCATCCCCATCAAGGTCGTGGGGTCGGCGACGGTGCTGCTCGGGGACGTAGCCAAGGTTGCCGACAGTTATGCCGAGCAGCGTGGCATCGTCCACGTCAACGGCAAACGCGCGACCTATCTGGCCATTCTCAAGCACTCCGATGCATCCACGCTGGCCGTGGTGGAGGCGACCCGTGACACGTTGCCGATTATTAAAGCTGCGGCGCCGCAGGGGATGGACCTGAAGATCGATTTTGATCAATCTGTGTTCGTGCGCGCGGCCATCATGGGGGTGGTACGCGAGGCGGTGCTTTCGTCGATTTTGGTCTCGCTGATGATTCTGATGTTTCTCGGCAGTTGGCGCAGCGTGGTGGTGGTATGCACGTCGATTCCGCTGGCCATCTTCACCGCGATCATCGGCCTGAACCTGAGCGGCGACACCATCAACATCATGACGCTGGGCGGATTGGCACTCGCCATCGGCATGCTGGTCGACGACGCGACCGTGGAGATCGAAAACATTAATCGCAATTTCGACATGGACAAACCGATCACGGTGGCGATTCTCGACGGCGCCAGCCAGATTGCCGTGCCTGCGATCGTTGCGACCCTGGCCATTTGCATCGTGTTTTTCCCGGTCGTGCTGCTCACGGGCGCGTCAAAGTATCTGTTTACTCCGATGGCGCTGTCGGTGGTGCTGGCCATGCTGTCGTCGTATGTACTTTCCCGTACGCTGGTGCCGACGCTGTCGAGGATTCTCTTCGAGGGTCACCGCGAGGCGGACGAGGCCAAGGAAGAAAATCCGGGACTGATGGGGCGCCTGAACCGCCGCCGCGAGCATGCGTTCGAGCGCTTGCGGTCCGGCTACGGACGGGGGCTCGCGCTGGTACTGCATCACCGCGCTTTTACTCTGTGCGTGTTTGGACTGCTGTTCGCGGTGAGTGCAGCGCTGCCCTTTATCATCGGCACCGATTTTTTCCCGGCCGTCGACGCGGGATTGATGAAGCTGCACGTCCGCGCCCCGGTCGGCACCCGCCTGGAAGATACCGAGCAGTTGGTGATGCAGGTCGAGGCGCGGATTCGCGAAATCATCCCGCCCGACGAAATCGATACCATCAACGATCTGGAGGGCCTGCCCACTTACTTCAACCTCGCTTTCGTGCCCACTGACAACGTCGGCGATATGGACGCCGAGGTGCTGATCGCGCTCAAGCCGGATCATCATCCCACCGAAGGCTACATGGAGAAAATTCGCAAGCAACTTCCGGGCGAGTTTCCGGGGTCGAGTTTCTATTTTCAATCGGCGGACATTGTGAGCCAGGTGCTCAACTTCGGCGTGCCCTCGCCGATCGACATTCAAGTGGAAGGGCCTGACCTTGACAAGTCGTATGCGATAGCGCGCCAGCTGAAAGACGAAATCAGCACGGTGCCCGGAGCCGTTGACGTACATGTCAAACAGGCGATCCGTTATCCTGCGCTGCGCATCAACGTCGATCGCGAAAAGGCCGCGGAACTGGGGCTGAGCGAACAGAGCGTGGCCAACAGCATGCTGATCGCCCTGTCGTCCAGCGCGCTGATCGCGCCGTCATACTTCCTCAATCCGGCGAACAACGTCAACTACGTTGTTGCTGTGCGCATTCCGCCGGAGCACTTCAATTCGGTCGACGCTCTCATGAATACTTCGCTGAGCCTGCCGGGAGCGGCTAATCCGCTGCAAGCCGCGAGTTCGCCGCAGACCCAGCCCGTCCCGCAACCGCAATATGAGACGCTGGCCAACGTCTCACGCGTTATTCCCGACTCTGTGCCGGCGGAAATTAGTCACTATACAGTGCAGCGCGTAATCGACATCAACGCGAACCTGCAGAATCGCGATCTGGGCTCGGTGGTGGCCGGCATCCAGAAAAAAATCAACGGCATCGGAAAGCTGCCGGCGGGCATGCGCATCACCATTCATGGCCAGTATGAAGTTATGAATTCGTCGTTTCGTAGCCTGCTGATGGGGTTGATTCTAGCTATCGTGTTGGTCTATCTGCTGATCGTTGTGTTGTTTCAATCGTGGATGGATCCGTTCATCATCATGATCGCGGTTCCGGGGGCTCTGATCGGAATTATGTGGATGTTGGCCGTGACCGGCTCGACCATCAACGTAGAATCGCTGATGGGGTCGATCATGGCAGTGGGCATCGCCACTTCGAACTCGATTCTGATGGTGAGCTACGCCAACGACGCTCGCGTCGAGCGAAACATTTCTCCATTGGAGGCGGCGATGGAAGCAGGGATGACCCGTCTCCGGCCGGTTTTGATGACCGCGCTCGCCATGATTATCGGAATGATTCCCATGGCGCTGGCGCTGGGTGAAGGTGGCGAGCAGAATGCTCCGCTGGGCCGCGCCGTGATTGGAGGGCTGCTGGTGGCGACGGTCGTCACTCTGTTTGTCGTGCCTGTGGTCTATACGCTGTTGCGAAAAGATTTTCCCACGCGGCAGTTGCTCGATGAAAAATTCGCCGCCGAAGCGCGGGGCGAAGTATTCCAAGCGGAGGGACACTGATGGCTGAAAAACAAAGCCAACCCGGCGGAGCGGCCTGGATTTATATCGCCGGCATCGTCGTCGTGCTCGCGGCGGGCGTCATGGCGTTTCTTCTCTTTACCCGCCAGCGCACCCACGTTGAGGCCGCTACCGAGCAGTTGACCGCGGAAGGAGCAAAGGGGCCATCGGTCGAAATCGCGACCGCCCGCAAAGTCGCAGGCTCCAATACGGTGCGTCTCATCGGAGAGGCGCGGCCTTACCAGTCTGCCATCCTCTACGCCAAAGTCAGTGGCTACATGCGCAGCATCAGCGTCGACAAAGGCGACTTTGTCCACGCCAACCAGATCATCGCGGTCATCGAATCGCCCGAGACCGACAAGCAATATCAGGCCGCCGTCGCCGATGCCTACAATAAACAACTCATCGCCAACCGCGCCGCCACACTGGTGAAGAAAGAAATGATCTCGCAGCAGGATGCGGACCAGGCAACCGCCGACGCGGCGGTTTCCAAGGCGAACCTGGAGCAGATCGGCACATTGAAGTCATATGAGGAATTGCGGGCTCCTTTCAGCGGAACCGTGACCGCGCGCTATTCCGATCCTGGAGCGCTGATCCAGAATGCGGCCACTTCGCAGACTAGCGCGCTTCCCCTGGTCGAAGTTTCCGAAACGACGCGGCTGCGTATTTACGTGTATGTCGATCAGGCGCATGCTCCTTACGTTCGCAAGGGCGATGCGGTCACGATTCTCGATCAGTCGAATCCAAGTCTAAAAGTAGAAGCGCATGTTACGCGCACCAGCGGAGAAATCGATCCCAAGACTCGCACCCTGCTGGTCGAGATCGACGTAGACAATCCGAACAACCGCATCCTCGCCGGCAGCTTCGTGCAGGTGGAGTTGAAGGTGCAGACGCCGCGCTATATCGAAGTGCCGTCCGACGCACTGATCGTTCGCGGGACGGGAACGTTCGTTGCCGTCGTCACATCGGACAACACAATTAAGTTCACGCAGGTCGCGGTCGCCGAGCAGACTGGGGAGACTGCGCAGTTATTCAGCGGATTGAACGAGGGCGAACGCGTCGCCCGCAGTGTTGGAGAACGAGTGGCCGAAGGCGGTAGAGTTCAGCCGGCGGCAGGGGCCGGAAAATAAACTGATTCGCTGCGCGACAGACGATCCATCCTCATGGGAAAGAAATTGAATCAATGGGCGGTGTTTGCTGCGATGGCCTTGCTGATTCCAAGTGCTGCGGCTGCCGCGCAGAATCCAAGCACGCCGAGCCAAGCCAAGCCGCTGTCACTGGCGGAATGCTACGCTCTGTCGGAGCAGAATCAGCCTGATCTCGCGACTGCCGAGGCGCAAGTGCATGTCGCCGAGGCCCATCTCAAGGAACGCCGTTCGCCTTACTATCCTCATTTGAGCTTCGGAGCTTCGCACAATCAGCAGACCTACAACTACGCCGGCACGCCGGGCATTTCACCCGCAACTTTTGCGAGCGAGGCCAATGGCGAGCACTGGGCGAATTCTCCCTATTACTACACTGGACTAAACTTCAATCAGAACATCTATGACTTCGGTCTGACGCGCGGATCGGTACAGCGCGGGAAAGCGGAACTGGCGCAGGCTCAGCAGAATCTCGACCGCGTTCGCCAGGAAACTTTGCTGAACGTGCGCAACGCATACTACAGCGTGCTCGCCGCGCAGGAGCTGGTCGACGTCCGGCAGAGAACGGTGCAGGATCAGAGCAAGCATCTGGATCAGATCAATGCATTTTTCGAAGTGGGGCGCGTTCCGAAAATCGATGTGACCCGGCAGGAAGTGCAGTTGGCGAACGCGAAACTCGATTTGGTGCAGGCGCAGGCGGATCTGAAGATTTCACAGGCGGCATTGGCAACCGCGATGGGATTGCCCGTGAAGCAAACATTCGTGTTGGTCGATGTATTGGGAACCGCTCAGACGCTCGATCTGGTGGAGAGTTATCTGACTCAGGCGCAAACGTTGCGCCCCGATTTGCAGGCCCTACGACAAGCCATAAAGGCTGCTGAAGGAGATATTGTGTCCGCCCGCTCGAACTTTAAGCCGCGCCTCAACTTCACCAGTTTCGCCGATCTGGAGAATCTGAAATTTCCTCTGATCTGGAACCTGGGATTCGGCGAGAGCTTGATCCAGCCGCTGCTCTCCGGTGGTTATAACCGCGCCTATCTCAACGAGACTGAACAGCAAAAGGCCGTGGCGGAGTCGAGCTTGAAGTCAGCCACGCTGCAGGTCGATCGCGAAGTCTATACCGACTACGCCAACACCACGGTCTCGGTACAGCAGATTGATTTGGCGACGATAGCCGACCGGGAAGCGAAGGAAAATCTTGCCTTCGCCGAAGGGCGCTACTCCGCTGGAGTCGGCAACATTATTGAATTGACCGATGCGGAACTGCTGGCTGCGACCGCGAGCGCACAGGTCGTTACCGCCCGATACAACTACCAACTGGCGTACGGCATGCTGGAAGTGGCAGCCGGCAAAGATCCAAGCGACTAACCTGATGTCATCCTGAGCGCGGCGACGCCGGGCGAGGGACCGTACGCGGGCCGGCGCTGTTGATGCAGTAGATGGGAATACCCGCCCTTCATGCAGTCAGACGTCCCTCGCTGCAGCACAACCGATATCCGAGTTTCATAGGGTCCCTCCGGAGCGCTTGGCGCGCTCCTGCGGGATGACATCGGTCGGTCGATCCGTAAGCGCTCAAATCAACCCGCGCCCACTATTCCTGCACATCATCCAGCAGCGACCGCAGCTTTCCCGAGCGCGAAGGGTGACGCAGTTTGCGCAGAGCTTTCGCTTCGATCTGTCGAATACGCTCGCGGGTCACGTCGAACGATTGTCCAACTTCTTCGAGCGTGTGCTCCGAGCCATCGTCCATGCCGAACCGCATGCGGATAATTTTTTCTTCGCGCGGGCTGAGCGTGCGCAGCACGTGCGCGGTGCGCTCCTTCAGATTCACGTTCAGGATGGCCTCGGCCGGGGACATTTTTGTGCGATCTTCGATCAGGTCGCCGAGGTGGGAATCTCCCTCTTCGCCAATCGGCGTCTCCAGCGAAATCGGCACGCGCATGATTTTCCGCACTTTGCGTACCATGGCTTCGGGAATGTCCATCTGCTTGGCAATTTCCGCCGAAGTGGGTTCGTGCCCTGAAGCCTGCACCAGTTGCCGCGAGGTGCGAATCAATTTATTGACGACCTCGATCATGTGCACGGGCAGGCGGATGGTGCGGGCCTGGTCGGCGATGGCCCGGCTGATGGCCTGGCGAATCCACCAAGTGGCGTAAGTCGAAAACTTGTAGCCGCGGCGGTATTCGAACTTGTCGACCGCTTTCATCAACCCGACGTTGCCTTCCTGAATCAGGTCGAGGAATTGCAGCCCGCGATTGCCGTACTTCTTGGCGATCGAGACCACCAGACGCAGGTTGGCTTCGATGAGCTCGCGCTTGGCCTGCTCGGCATTCATGTCGCCCTGAATCATTTTGCGCTGGGTGCGCTGCAGGTCCGGAAACGTCATTCCGGCCTCGTCTTCAAGCCGTTTGATCTCGAGGCGATGCGTTCGCTGGGCAGACCGGTAGTTTTTCTTCAGTTCCTCGCTGCGCGTCGCGGAAATTTTCGCTTCCAACGCCGCCAGTTCGCGATCCAGCGCGCGCATTACGTCGATGGTTTTATTCACGCGCTCGATCAGGCGCTTGCGCTCGGCATGGTTCAATCCCAGAGTGCGGATGGTGAGCGAAATCCGCACCATCTCGCGGCCCAATTGCCCACGCCAACGGCGATATTCCTTCGGCTTCTTTTTCGCGGAGATGGTCGTCAGTTTGTCGGCCAAGCGGCAGGCGGTCTTGTAATGTTTGTGCAGTTCGTCGATGCGGCCGGTAATGTCCTCCAGACGATTCTGCAGAATTTCGTCGGTGATCTCTTCCTCGTCGATGACTACCAGATCTTTAATCGAACGCAGGCCACGTTTCAGATCCTCGCCGAGAGCCAGCACCTGTTGAATCACAATCGGCGAGCGCGAAAGCGCCTTCAGCGAGGTGATTTGTCCACGCTCGATGCGCTTGGCGATTTCGACTTCTTCCTCGCGGGTCAGCAGCGGCGAAGCGCCCATCTCGCGCAGGTAGACGCGCACCGGGTCGCTGGCCGTGTCGGGCGCGCCCGGGGTCAAATCGAGTTCGACCTCTTCGCTGTCCTGCGCCAGCCTGCGCTCGAGCGCGGAATACGGCGAGGTAGTCTCGCCCTCCACTACGTCCAGGCCGCGCGTGGCAATGGAGCCGAGCAAATCATCTACTTCTTGTGGGGAATTCACGTCTTGGGGAATCAGTTCGTTCACCTCATCATCCGGAACATCGTTCTTTCTTTTCACCAGCATGCTTTTCATTAACGTTGATCGATTCTTCGTGCCGTTCATCGCCAAATGGAACGCCTCTTCGGTGCCTCTGTATGGGCTGCCTCTGTATGGAGAGAAGGGAACTTGGCTCGTCTAGCTTGGCAAGTTCAACAGAAAGCGTGGAATTTAAGCCAGTATTGATGCTAGCACAGCTGGCTTCGCATTCCTATTCGGGAAATTGCCCTGGAAGCAGTGCAGTTTGCATTGAAAGAAAAAAGCGTAAACCACCAAGGATATTAAGGATTACGAAGGGAAACCGTTGCAAACAAAGGCCTTCGTGGTCTTTGCGTACTTCGTGGTTGACGCCTTTCGGGCCTTCCCTCGAATCAGCTCCGGTGCCCGACGTACCAGGGAGCGCTCACGGTAAAGATGCGCTCGTTGCCGCGCGCTAGCAGAACCCATTCCAGAAGCCGGCCACGCTGATTATGCAAGAAATATTCGAACCACCGGTCCTCCATCAGCTCCGGGATAACGACGACGATGCTGCGCCCGGGATTCTTCTTCGACAAATCGAGAATGAACTGAACCACGGGAATAATGACGAAGCGGTACGGCGAAGGCAGAAAGTGGAGTTGGGGCGGCTCTTTGCCTTCCGCACGAAAAGGGCGCTCGACATATTGTTCCCAGTCGTCTTGCAGCAGTTCCGAGTGCTCGTTGGGTTCCACATGCAATGCGATGACTTCGGGCGAAAGCCGCGCGGCAAATTCAATGCCCTGGCGGCTGATGTTGCTCCAGCGGTCGATGGCGATGACCGCTATGGGATGCTGGCTCAGACCCGCCGCATCCACCGGAATCTTGCAGGTGGTGAGCACTTTCACATGGTGGTAATGGCGGCGGACAACCGAGAACAAAACAATCGTTAGTGGAATGAACAGCAGCGTGATCCACGCGCCTTCCATGAATTTCGCCACCAGCACGACCGCCGTGGTGATGCCGGTGACGAAAGCGCCGAGTCCATTCACCAGCGCGCTCTTGACCCAGCCCGGGCCGCGATTTTTTCTCCAGTGCATAACCATGCCGGCCTGGGAGAGAGTGAACGCCAGGAATGCGCCGACGGCGTAAAGCGGGATCAGCCGATCGGTGACGCCACCGAAAGCGATGAGCACTCCGCCACTGAGCAGCGCCAGTACGACAATGCCGTAGGTGTAGACCAGTCGGCGTCCTCGGTAGCCGAATACATGCGGCAGATAATTGTTCTGCGCGATGGCCCGGCAAAGGCGCGGAAAATCGGCGAAGGCGGTATTGGCCGAGAGCGACAGAACCAGCAGAATGGACCCAATCGTCACGTAGTAGAAGATTCCCTTGCCGAAAACCGCGGAGGTGAGCATGGAGAGCACGCTCTGATAGCCGGACTGGCCGGGATCGGTTGCCGCGATTCCATACACCTTGACCAAGTACGAGATTCCCGCCAGCAGCACCGCCAGTAGAAAAATAATCGCCGTCAGACTGCGTTGCGCGTTTTTCACCGCGGGCTCGCGGAACGCCTTCACGCCGTTGCTGACGGCTTCGACGCCAGTCAGCGCCGTGCATCCGCTGGCGAACACCTTGAGCAGCAGCCAGTAGGTGACGGCCTGCACCATGGGCGGCGGAGGAGGAAGCGGAACAACCGGGGTGGGATGTCCTCCGCTGAGGATCACACGGAAAATGCCCGCGACGATGGTGATCAGCAGTGTGCCGACAAACAGGTAAGTAGGAACCGCGAAAACCGAGCCAGCTTCGCGCACTCCTCGCAGATTGAGAATCGTGATGACGATCAGAATGCCTACACACAGAGACACGGTATGCGGTAGCAGGGAGGGAACAGCCGAGATCAACGCGCCGACTCCTGCCGAAATCCCCACGGCGGCCGTCAGGATGTAGTCGGCGAGAAGCGCGGAGGCGGCCAGCAGCCCGGCCGACGCGCCCAGATTGAAACGCGCCACGGTATAAGACCCGCCGCCGGAGGGATACGCTGCGATGGTCTGGCGATATGAAAAGTAGACGATGATCAGCAGCGTGATGATGGCGGCGCTTACCGGAACGATATAGCGCACGCCGAGCAGACCGAGCGGGATCAGAAGACTGAGCGCCGCTTCCGGGCCATACGCGGCGGAGCTGAGCCCATCCAGACCAAAGATTGGGATGCCCTGCGCGGGACCGATCTGCTCGGCCCGCTCGTCACTGGTTTTGATCGGCTTGCCGACTACGAGGTCAAGTATGTTCATGCGGGATGGTTCTCAAAGGAACATACAAGAAAAGAAAAATCAATACCGGAAAATCAGACGCTCGAAAAATAAACGCTCTTAAAGCTTGTTCAGCCCGTCCAACGCCGCGACTTTATACGCTTCCGCCAGCGTGGGATAGTTAAACACGGCATCGCGAAAATACTCAATGGTCGCGCCCAGCGCGAGCACCACCTGGCCGATGTGAACAATCTCGGCTGCGCGATCGCCGATTACGTGCACCCCCAGCAGTTTGAGCGAGTCGGGATCGAAGATCAGTTTCAGCAGGCCCTGTTCGTCTCCCAGCATCTGTCCCTTGGCCAACTCCGCGTAGCGGGCCAGTCCAATCTCGTAGGGAACTTTATCTTTGGTCAGCTGTTCCTCTGTGTATCCGACCATGGAGATTTCAGGAATGGTGTAGATGCCGAAGGGAATCAGATTGGAAGGCATTTTGCCCGGAGTTCCAAACATGTGACAGCTGGCCAGGCGGCCCTGCTCCATGGAAGTGCTGGCCAGGGCGGGAAATCCGATGACGTCTCCGGCTGCATAAATGTGAGGCACTGCGGTTTGAAAATGATCATTGACGACGAGCTTTCCGCGCGCGTCTGACGTTAGGCCTGCCGCCTCAATATTCAGCAGATCGCTGTTGGCCTGCCGCCCGATGGTGTAGAGCAATCCCTGGCCGTGGACGTTCTTCCCGCTTTCAAGTTTGGCAAATACGCGGTCGCGGGCTTCATCCAGCCCGACCGAGACCACTTTTTCTCCCAGACGGAAAACCGTTCCCAGTTGCCGCAACTGGAAGCAGAGGCTTTCAATGATTTCCCGGTCCACGAAGTCGAGCAAGGTCGGCCGTTGGTCAAGCAGTGTGACTTTTACGCCTAGCGCCGCGAACATGGACGCATATTCCAGCCCGATAATTCCCGCGCCCACGATCACCAGATCCCGGGGAACCTCTTCCAGGCAGTGCACCTGATCGGAATCGAAAATGCGCTTGCCGTCAATCGGAATGTCGGCGCTATGGGCGGGGCGCGTGCCGCAGGCGATCATAACGTGCTGGGCCCGCACCAGTTGGGAGCCGTCTTCGCTCTTGACCTCAACCATGTGGGGATCGAGGAAGCGCGCGTCGCCTTCAAGAGTAGTTACGAAGTTGCGGCGCAGTTGCGCCTTAATTACTTCGACCTCGCGCAGCATCACCGATTGCGCGCGAAAGGTCAGATCCGACATCGCAATGCGATCTTTGAGCACATACCCGCGCCCATAAAACGTGCGCTGCCGGAATCCGCTTAAGTACAGCACGGCCTCGCGCAGAGTCTTACTGGGGATAGTTCCGGTGTGCACGCATACGCCCCCAATAGTTCGCTTGCGATCGACAATGGCGACCTTCTTGCGCAACTTAGCGGCGCAGATCGCGGCCTTCTGGCCTGCCGGCCCGCTGCCGATTACGACCAGGTCATATTCGTTGCTTTCCATAATTGGTAAACCTGAATCTTATGGGTGCTTAAGTTTCCCCACTTCGAAATTCGTGCGGCCAGGCTCTCAGGGTCTGATCGAGAGACAATACATCGGCAAAACCCGGAGCAAACTTCAGCCGTTTTTGCGGTAGGGAAAAACTATCATTACCTCGGCGGTTACGAGAAGGGGATTGTGGACTGTAACAGTCTATTTACAAGGGCCGGAGGCAGAACCCGGACCATTCAGCCAAGAGTCAGCCCCGAATCCCTGGGTTAGAGAAACAAGCCTTGATTCGAATGATATGATTCGGTTTTTGTGCCGCAATTTCAGAAATATCCTTGTTGCAATCAGGAGGTCTCCCATGCAGCGGATTACGATCATGTCCGCGATACTGTTGCTCTGTGTTTCTTTCCCGGTTTCTCTAACAGCGGCCAAGGGAGAGCTAGAGGGCAAGGCGTGGCTCGAAGCACAAAAAGATCCCGCCGCAATCAATGTGAACGGCACCTGGGATTCAGAGGAATGGGGCACTTTCCACCTGGTGCAGACCGAGGGGAGCCGCGAGGTGAGCGGCAACGGCGCGGGATACGAGATAACAGGTGTGGTCAGCGGTAAGAGTCTATTCATGCTTTTCATTTCTAGCCGCGCCCTAAACTATTGCGCTACGCTCAGTCCTAATGGAGAAAACAGCTTGATCGGGGCCTACTCAAACCGAAGGTCGCTCTTACACTCTGGCGATTGTCGAGAAAAAACTAGGCCGATGAACATGACGAAGAAATAGGTGAGGGCAGCAGTCGGCCACAAATCTCCCCCATCCGGGACATACTCTTATATGGCGAGGTCCGCGATCTTCTATCTGTTGTTTCTTGCGACCCACGCCTCATTGGTCCTTCTGTATCCTTTCACCCTCTCACGGATACTGCTCGCGATCCTGCTTTACACGCTGGGCACGCTGCTCATGCTCTATCTGCTGTTTCATCCACGCAACCAGTGGCTGGTGGACAATCGGTCGCGGGTGGATGGAGCGAATTGTATCGCCCTCACTTTCGACGACGGCCCTGACCCCGTGGACACTCCAAAATTACTCGACTTACTTCGGGAGAAGAATGTGAAGGCCACATTCTTCGTGGTGGGGAAGCGCGCCGATCAGTATCCGGAAATCGTGCGCCGCGCGGCGTCTGAAGGACATCTGATCGCCAACCACACCTGGTCGCACTATTCTCTGTTTTGTTTTCTCACGCCTTCGCGCCTGCGATCGGAGATCGAGCGCGGTACCGAAAGCGTGCGCCGCAGTTGTGGCGTGCGTCCGCGCCTCTTTCGTTCGCCGGTGGGCCTGCGTCACCCGCTTCTCAGGCCTTATCTCAAGGACGCGGGATTGGAATATGTTTCCTGGACCATTCGGTCGCGCGACACGTTCACCACGAATTCCGGCGTTCTGGCGCGGCGCATCCTGGACCAAGCCCGCGGCGGCGACATCATCCTGCTGCACGATCATTTGCCCTGTGGGGCCCATGTCATGCGGGAAACTCTACCCGGCGTCATCGATGAGCTGAGAGAACGGGGACTTCAATTCGTGCTGGCCGGCCCGCGTGACGAGGCCGACGCCGCGACGCCAGAACCGGCCGCATGTGAATCAGCGAGCTAACCCCAGAGCGGACACCAAAGACAGAAAAGCCTCACTGGCAGCTCCGACGGGATCGAGCAAGACTCGGCGACCTTCGAGCATCTCGGCCACCGGTTGTCCCCTGTAACTGGCAATCTGCCGGTAGTGCGACATGAAAAATAAGACCCGCAGGAAAAGCTTCCAGTTGAGCGGAGCAAAATAATTGGGCGTGACGAACGGCACCGCACGGCCGTCCATCACTTCGACAATAAAGTCCTGGAACGTTGCGGCCCGCGACAGAGAGATGACGGAACTGGCGACCAGCAGATGGCTATCGCCTCCGCCCACCACCGGCTTGCGCCACTGCTGGGCCAGTTCCAGAACCGCATCATTCTCTTCGCGCCGCCGCATCCCGTTGACTTCGAGGGCATGAATCGCCCAGCCGTAGCGGGTCAGCAGGTCGGTGATCGGAATTGTCCCTTTCCTCTTCGCCCAGGCGATAAGGGGATGGTTCAGGACCACGAGACAGCCGCTGGCAGCGAGAGTTTCAAACAATTCATCGTAGCGTCCGCCCCGCGCGGCCGCTTGGATTCGCGTGTGCAGTTCATCGATTCCGTCCTCCGGCAGGCCGCTCACTCCCAGGTGAAATAAGTGGCCCTGGTACCACACCGATACCTCTTCGCCGATGGCGACCTGCCCCTTAAGGTCAGGCCGGCCGCGCAGGAGGGCCAGACCGCCTGCGAATTCGTCGTGATCGGTGATGGTGAGGTGAACTCCGTCGAAGCCCCAGAGGGCGGCTGCGGAAGACTCCATCTGATAAACGGCTTCGGGCGTATAAGGCGGGTTGAAGGTGATCTCGGCATAATTCAGCCCAGAGACGTCCTCGAGGCCGAACGATCTCTGCAGCACTCCGCTCAAAGGCCGCATGAATCCCAGCTTGACCACCTGATTCAGTGCCGCCAACTTCTCTACCGAATGGCAGGAGTGGTTGTGCAGGGAAACCGCATGGCTGAATTCGCGGTCCGGGTGGGAGCACTCGCGGTAGGCGTAGTCCTCAATTTTCCAGGCTGACCGGCGTCTCATCTCGTTCGGAATGGGCGGCAAGTGTGACGCCGAGGATAACATTCCGGCCCACCCTGATGCTAACCCACGAGGATGATGCTAACCGACGAAGATGTCATCCTGAGGAGGGCGGCTAGCCCTCCGAGGGACCTTACGATTCGCGTGCAGCGCCTATAGCGTCGGCGAGAATGCCCGTAGCGTGGGCAGTTTTGAGCAAGCCCCATCAACAGCACGGAAGCCTTCGGCCGACGTAAGGTCCCTCACGCCGGCTTCGCCGCCGTTCAGGATGACAGCAACTAACGTTCCCGATTCGGAACAGACCACATCTGAATGCGAAGTTTGTTCTCGACCGTGAATGTTCAGCCGTGCATGCTGGTGTAGATACCCAAGATCTACTAGCCTACAGACGGAGCGGCCAGCGGCGAATTCTGTGTATCGGAATGACTAGCAACTTCGAGGCGAGTCTTTCAACACAAGATGCGCACCTTTGGCGGATTCACCGCCGAGGTCCCTCACGCCGGCTTCGCCGCCGTTCAGGATGACAACTCGATGATTTGCTCCGCGCACACTCCGGGTAGGAAGGTATTGTCGCGGAAAATGCGATCTGGTACTCTTCACCATCTGTAGGGCGGGTGGCTGGGCCTTGGGCGGCCTGGCAACGTCTGAAGCTTAAGGGGATGGGCGTGCTGTATTCGATTGATTCGTCAACGCAAAAGCCGCCGAGCGACCTCCTGGGGAAGCTGTCGAAGTGCCGCCGGGTTCTGTTGATCGAGGCCAACGATCAGCGGCGCTGGGTGGGCAGCCTGGTTGGGCCCGAGGTTCACATCCCTCCCGTTGGGCTCATGTACGTTGCCAGCAGCGCGCGGCGGCACAATCCCGACGTGCAGATTGAAATCCTTGAGACTTCGCTGGACGGGCGCTCGGACGAAGCACTCGCGGCGAAGTTGCTCGACTATCGTCCCGATGTCGTTGGCATCCGCAGCATCAGCCTGTTTGAGGACGAACTCAAACGTGTAGCCGAGCTGACCCGGAGTGTTCTGGACATCCCCATTGTGGCCGGTGGCCCTATCGCTACCGCCAGGCGCGGAGCTGTTCTCCAGGCGATTCCCGCGATTGACCTCCTGGTGGTGGGCGAGGGAGAGCTGGCGTTTTCGCGTCTCCTCTCTGGCACTGCCACCAACGGGCTGGTGTTTCGCCACGGCAGTAAGATCGTCGACCTGGGCGACAGCGACATCGTCGACAATCTCGACGAGTTGCCGTTCCCCGACTACAGCCTGGTCGATCTTGGCCGGTATCAAGAGCATCTGAGTTATGCCTATAACCACCGGCGGCAGGGCGTCCTGCTGACCAGCCGGGGATGTCCGTTCCTGTGCACGTACTGCAACACTTTTGCTGGCAAGACGGCCCGGCTGCGTTCAGCGGAGAATGTCGTCGCCGAAATGGAGCAGATGTCGCGTGAGCATGCCATCGACGACTTCTACGTGGTCGACGACATATTTAACATGGACCGCAAGCGCACGGCGGCGATCTTTCGCAAGATTATCGACCTCGGCAAAGACTGGCACCTTTATTTCGTGAATGGCTTGCGGGCCGACATCATGACGCGAGAACTGGTCGACCTGATGGCTGATGCGGGGACGGCCTGGGTTACTTACGCAGTGGAATCGGGAAGTCCGCGCATTCAAAAGCTGGTCAAGAAAGATATGCGCCTGGCCAAGGCCGCGGAGATCATTAATTACTCCCAGGATCGCGGAATGGTCGTCAACGTCAACACAATGTATGGTTTCCCGACCGAGACCCCCGCCGACGCGCAACTGACGCTTGATTACCTGGCCCAATTGCATATGCCGTCGCTGCTGCCCTACCACTTTTGCCTGCGCGGATACGATGGCTGCGAAATCGTCGACCAAGCCGCGGAAGCCGGGTGGGATACGACCGCATTCCTGGCCGATGGCACGCTGTCTTATCACGACATGCCGCGGGGAACTTCTACGTTTCCCAAGGGCGAAATGATGCACCACCTGATCGACTATCATTCGCGATTCGGCATGCGGAACCATCAGCATATGATCCGCTCAGTCGAGGTCTTAAGAGAAAACGGATACTCCGACTGCGATCTGGTGGATATGTACAGCGTTCTTCAGAATCACGCTTTCCGGGATGTGGAGGAAATAGTCGCCGGCTCCGCGCCGAAGATTCCGAGCGCTAAGATTCCCGACAAGATTCCGAACGTCGAGATTCCCGACGTCAATGCTCAGAACGTAAATGCTCCGAACGTCTTTGCTCCGAACCTCAAGGCAAATGCATAAGCCCATCAAATACCTTGAAAAAACGCTGTCAATCGCTGCGCAGGGGGCGTGGCGGATATTCTGTTTGAGCAACGACCTCGTTCCCGAGAATCCGTCCTTCACGCCCAGGTGGTCGGATAAGCCTCTACTCAAGTCCCGCGAAAAGTCGAAGCCTCCGCTGGGCTGGCCGCGGACGACCGATTCGTTGTGCCCGCGCTGTGTGCCGGAAATCCGCCAGCAGATCGTCGACGGCAAACAGGATTACCACATTCTGCTGAACGAAAAGCCGGGTGAAATTAAGGCGCAGATCATCGAGCGCGACGGCAGAATCCTGATGGTCAAGGATTGTCCTCTGCACGGACATTTCGAAGACGTCATCTCCATCGATCCGCAATTCTTCCGGCACTTGGAGGAGACGTTTCCCGGCCGCGACATCCGCGCGCATAACGACGAAAAACTGCACAACCACGGCAGCAGCACCATCAAGCACGGGCGCGGGTCGGTTCTCACCATCGACCTGACCAACCGCTGCAACATGATGTGTGATCCGTGTTTCATGGATGCCAACCAGGTGGGCTTCGTGCACGAGCTTGCCTGGGACGACATCAAGGCGCTGCTCGACAACGCATTTTCCATCAAGCCGCGGCGCCAGATGTCGGTGCAGTTCTCCGGGGGCGAGCCGACCATGTCGCCCTATTTCCTGGACGCGATTCGCTACGCCCGCCAGCTCGGCTATGACAGCGTGCAGGCAGCGACCAACGGGATTGAGTTCGCCAAGAGCCCGGAGTTCGCGCGGCAGGCCGCGGAAGCCGGTTTGCGCTACGCGTATCTCCAGTTCGACGGCATTGGCAACCCGGCGAATTCCCATCGGAACGTGGGAAATTTGTTTGACGTGAAACTGCGGGCGATCGAAAATCTGCATTCCAACGGCGTCGAAATCGTGCTGGTCACGACTGTCGTCAACGGAATCAATAACGAGCAGGTTGGACGGGTCATCCAATTTGCGCTCGATAACCCGGAAAAGGTCGCCATGGTGTCGTTCCAGCCAGTCTCCTTCACGGGCCGCGACGAGGCCATTACCGACGAGCGCCGCAAGGCGCAACGCTATACGCTTTCGCACCTCGCCCACGATGTGAGAGATCAGCTGAGCATTGGCGAGCCCGTGCGCGACTGGTTCCCGCTCTCGTTCCTGAGCACATTTTCGGACTGGGCCGACCTGGTGCACGGTCCCGAAGCGGCTTGGGGCCAAGTCGCTTGTGGCTGCCACCCTGGCTGCGGGATCGGGATGGCGATCATGGTCGACAAGAAAACGCGCGAGGCGGTTCCAGTCACCGCGTTCCTCGACGCCCGTCAGTTCGCCAAGGACGTTGCACGGATTAACGATTGGGCTCGCAGTAAGTGGATGTCTGTCGCCGGAATGGCGCTGGCCTTGGTGCGGAATTATGACGCGTTTCGTGCACCCAAGCATTTCCGCGCGCTCGATATGTTGAAGAAGCTCGACAAAGGCATGGGCGCAACCGGACACAACTACGGCGACGTCTCCGGCAAACGGACGATGGATGACATTTTCCACCGCCGGCAGGACCGCTGGAACCTGCTGTTCGTCGCCGGCATGTGGTTTCAGGATCTGTTCAACTACGATTTTCGGCGGACCGAGCAATGCATTATCCCCTACGCCACGCAAGAGGGTGAGATTTCCTTTTGTGCATACAACACCGGCGTGGGTTGGCGGAACATTATCGAGAAGATGCACATGACCGCGACGCTGACCAAGTGGTACGAAGAGCATGGCCGGCATGAGATTTTCGCGGGCGGAAAGAGCGTGAAGCTCAGCAGCACGGAGCATCATCTGGTTTTGAAGGACGAAATTGTGGCCAGCGAAGCCCAGCACGATCTCGAACAGCTCGGCGTCGCCAAGAATGCCCGCGAAGAAAAGCTGCGGGCGCGAGCCCAGCGTGACGCAGAGAACGTGAGGATGGCCCAGCTCTACCGCGAGTTCGTGTTAAAAGAGCGACCGCTCCCCAACCTTGTGCAGATCGGGTTTGGAGCCGCGCCGCCGCCTGCGGAAGCCGAACGGGAAGCGGTGAGCGGAGATTAATTCGAAACGCGAATCACGCGCCGCGCAAGGTGGCTGTTGATACGCCATCAGGTGACGATTCGGAAACTGGCCCGAACGCTCTCGGGCGCAGGTTTTTCGTCTGCTTCACATAAGCCTGGGGATCCATCAAAGTTTGCGTGCGCGCCAGAATCTGCGCCAGGCGCGGAATATCGCGTACTCGAACCTGGCCGAGCCACTGCCACCACTTCTTTTTTCCCGCGATGTTAAGCACGCTGCGCCGCCAGGACTCGCAATAAAGCTCGAAGAATCGCTCTACCCCCAGCCTCGGCTCCCAAAGCAGGTGATGCAGGTCGTATTGGCTCCAGTCGAATACGTCGATCTTCTTCTTGCTCTTTTCGAAGTAGTAAGTGCCCGGCAATGGCGTGAGAATCGTGAATCCCACGCGATATAGTTGATGCTTATCCAGGAAATCCCACAGGCCTTGGAAATCCGCCTCGGTAAAATCGGGATCGATAATGAAATTCCCGGTGACCCCAAATCCAAGTTCGCGGGCAATCCGCACCGCCTCGACAGTCTTGTTGATGTCGGCGTCCTTGACCAGAGAGTTGAGACCCGGGCTGGTGTGAGATTCCAGGCCAAAGAAAATATCGAATGATTTCGCCAAGGGGCGCCAGAGCTTTAGCAAGTCTGCATTTTCCGTGACCAGATCGGCGCGGGTTTGAACCAGCAGCAGGTTCTTGCGCTCTTGCGAGCGGAGCAGAGTGCGCCCTAATTCTTCGCTGCGCTGCCGGTCGGCCCAGAACAAATCGTCGACCATGAACAGATTGCGGCCTGTAGCCTCGAAGTCGACGCGAACCTGTTCCGGCGAATGGCAGCGGTAAGTTCGTTTGTAAAGTTGCCACACCGAACAGAAGTTGCAGCGGTAGGAGCAGCCGCGCGCCGTTTCCATGGTCCACATGGGCATGTAATTCAGGCAGGCGTAGCGCTTCTGGTAGCGGGCAACCACGGATCGGTCCGGCAGGGGCATCTCGGCCAAATCGAGCCATGGGCCGGGATGAACGCCCGTCGCCTGAAAATGCCCGTCTCCTTTAGGAAGCAGAAGCGAGGGAAGCGTGTCCAGCGGGCGGCCATCCGCGATGGCGTCGCACAGCGCCGGGAGTAGCATCTCGCCTTCGCCGATGCAGATTGCATCGACGGATCGGTTCTGATCCACGGCTTTTGGATAGGCAGAAATTGCGTGGCCCCCGAGCGCGACAAAAATCTTCGGATTTAGCGCTTTGATCTGGTCGGCAATCTCAAGCGAAGCAGGCGCTTCGAGAATATGCAGGCAGGAGATGGCCACTAAATCGGGCCGCGACTCGCGCAGAATCCCGGCAATCCCGCGCCGCTCGAAGCGCAAGTCGGCCAACTCGACGGAATGCCCTTTCTGGCGCAGCGCCGCCGCCAGATACATCAGACCCAAGGGTTCGGTTTGAAAAAAAGGAGACAGCCCGAACTGAGCGGTTTCCGGGTAAGGCCTCAGCAGCAGGATTCGCACCGGCTACCTCTCTGGCGCCAGCCCAGTGGGACTGCCACGCGCGGAACTTCGACGACCACCGATAAATGACTCATCGTCTCAATTGTCGCGAAAGATTACTTGAACCGGAGGATAGATGCAAGGCCGAAACGGCGCGGTTGGTTGCTATTCCCAAATAAGCATCTCCTCATCCAAGTCGGAAGGGAACGACGTTTCTTGAAGGCGTCGAACGCATGATACACTCAGCGAATTCCAGCCTTCTCCCGCGCTTTTCCGCGCGCGCTGGAATTTACGGCATGCGAACCTGCGCGCTCATTCCGGCCTTCAACGAAGTCCCTTACATCGCCGCCGTGGTTAAGGGTGCGCAGCAGCACGTGGAAAAAGTCGTCGTGATTGATGACGGTTCCGGCGACGGAACCGGTCAAGTGGCGCGGGATGCCGGAGCCACTTGCCTGCGATCGCCAAGGAATCGCGGGAAGGCCTCAGCCTTGCGCATGGGCATCGACTTTGCTCGCGCCGGGAACTTTACCCACGTGCTCACTCTGGATGGCGACGGCCAGCACTTGCCGGAAGATATTCCCGCCATGCTGCGGGTGGCGGAAGAAACTGGCGCCGATCTGGTGATTGGAGCGCGCTCGTTCGATCGGGCTTCGATGCCGCGGTCCCGTTACTATTCCAATACGATTGGGAGCCGAATAGCCTCGTCTCTGGTGGGCCGCCAGATTCGCGACAGCCAGAGCGGGTTCCGTCTGTTCCGCCTGGATAAACTGCTTGGCACCAAACTGCGCAGCCGCTACTACGAACTCGAAATGGAAGTGTTGATCAAGATGGCGCGGTCGGGTTGCAGCATCGCGCACGCGCCGATCAGCACGGTCTATCACGACGGCGAGGCGCGCTCGAAGATGAAGCCGGTGCGAGATACGGTGCGGGTCTGCCTGTGGTCGCTCGCCTTTCGCTTTCTGGGGGCGTGAATGAAGCGGCGGGAGATGATCGCGCGGATCCGATTCCTACTAGCCCTTGCGTTTCTGATTTTTCCGGGAGCGCTGGCTGGACAGTCAAACTCGGACGACCTGCCGTCGAATGCCACGCTGATGCGGGTTTGGGATGGGGTTCAGCAGGCGCAGAAAAAATACACCAGCTATTGCGGGACGATTGTCGAGACCCGTACCTCCAGCCTGATGGCGAAACCTCTGGTGCTGCGCGGCAATTTCTGCGCCGAGGGTACCACCCGTTTCGAGCTGGAGTACACCGAACCGGCCAAAGTTCGCATTCGCTACAACCAGAACTATCTCAACGTTACGACCGGCGACAAGACCGATGTTCTGGAAGTCGGTGGCAGCGTTCGCCGTGCGCAATCTTATTTCAGCCAGGAGAGTTCGATTGGGAACCTGAAAAAAAACTTCACTATCAGCGTACAGGAAGACAGCCAGGATTTTGCGATGAAGCTGGTTCCGCGGACGGACGCCTTTCGCCGCAGGCTGAACTACCTCGTCGTGAAGCTGGACAAACGAAACTTCCTGCTGCGCTCACTGGAAGTGGACGGCAAGAGTGGCGTAAACAGCGTCTTCGTCATCGCCGTCAATTCGTTGAACCCGAAGATTCCGGCAGATACATTTGAGGTATACAAACCGAATTGATCGAAACGAAGAGCGATCGACAAAAATGAACGCAATGATCGGGCGAATAATGACGAAACGAAAAGTGACGCGACGAAAAATGAGGAGCTGGAAGTGATTGATCGCAACGCAATCGAGGCCATGATTCCTCACCGCCCTCCGTTCCTGTGGATCGACCGCGTCGAAGAACTGGAGCCGGGAGTTCGTTGTGTGACGGTAAAATTCGTCGAACCGGCGGACCCAATATTCGCCGGACATTTTCCCGCCAATCCCATTCTGCCGGGAGTTTTTCTGATCGAAGCCGTAGCCCAGACCGCGGGAGTAATGCTGGGATCGGCTGGCCCGCAGCCCGGGGCAGGCGTGGCGCTGCTTGCGGCCGTAAACCGGTTCAAATTTCTCAAGCCGGTGAGGCCGGGGAAGGAATTGCGCATTGAAACGAAGAAGCTGACCGAGGTCGGGGGCATGGCTTATATCGGTGGCACGGTGTGGGTGGATGGAGAGATCGTGGCGAGCGGCGAATTGTCGGTGGTGTCGGGCAACTAGGTGATCCGAAAATACCAGACTCGCGCGCGGCAGTACGTTAGCGCCTTATTGAAGGAGGACCTTACGCCCGGCCGGGCCGCGGCCGCCGCGTTTCTGGGACTCTTCATCGGCATCGTGCCCATCTACGGGTTTCAAACTCTTGCGGCAGTCGGTGTGGCTTTGCTCTTTCGGCTGAACAAGCCGCTGACGCTGGCTGGCACCTTCATCAACAATCCGCTGCTCCAGCCCGTGATTGTGGTGTCTTCGGTGGAGCTCGGCTATTTTCTGCGGGGCGGCTCCTTTCGGCCGTTTCATCTTTCTGCTTTGGCTGGACCGCACATGAAGGAAGAGCTCCTGGCCTGGGGGATGGGCAGCGTCGTGCTGGGAGTACTTGTGGGCGGTGCTGGGGCGGCGCTTACGGCGGTCGTGGTTCGGCATAAGTCGGTTGCGAATCGTGAATTTTCCAGCTCTGGATTGTCTGACTCTGGATTGCCCGATTCTGGATTGCCCGACTCACGACTGCGAGAGCGCACTGTCTTTGTGAACCGGATGTTCGCGCAGTGCGACCGGGCCGATCGCGGGTTCGTCCGCTGGAAGCTGCGGCTGGATCGAATCTTTGAATTGCTCGCCGGATTGCTCGCCACCGAAGATCTGCGCTCCGGAGAACTAGGCTCCGGAGAACTAGGATCGAGAGAGCTGGGATCCGCAGAGCTGGGGTCGGGAGAGCAAGGATCTCAGGATCCGGAATCGAGAACAGTGGTTGATCTCGGTTGCGGCTACGGCATGGCTCTGAGTTTTGCAGCTTTCGGCGACAGCAGTCGACGCCTGGTGGGTTGCGACCTGGATGCCCATCGCATTGCGGCCGCTCGCCAGGCATTCAGCGGACTGAACTCGGAGTTAAGCGTGGCCGACGTTCGCTGTTTCAATCTTCCGCCCGCCGGGTTGATTCTTATTCTGGACGTCTTGCAGTATCTGCCAGCCGAAGAACAGCTGGGATTGCTGAAACGGTGCTGCTCGGCGCTTGTGCCACGGGGAATGTTGATCTTCCGCGTCCACGATCGCCAACGCGGCTTGCGGTCGAAAATCACGATGGCGTTCGACCGGCTCATATTCGCCTGTGGACGAGCCAGCCGGCGACCTCTGGTCCTTCCGGCATCCGAATACCATAGCGCCCTCGAGAACTCCGGCATGCAGGTGGAAGAGCGCCGGTTCCGCAACCGTCTGCCTCTTGCCCATATTCTTTTTATCGCGAGAAAGCCCGCTCAGTGCGTAATGCGGGAAATAACGGGAGAAGCGGCGGAGGCTGTAGCCGAGGGCAGAATATGATGGTCCGTTTCATGCGCCTGGTGGGACGCCTCGTGGTAGACCATCCGGGGCTTGTGACTGCTGTCAGCCTGGTTGGGACCCTATTGTTGTACGCGAACATTCACAACCTGCGCACCGGTACCGACCTGACAGACCTGTTCGGAAATCGTGACCCGCAATGGCGAGCCGCCAGCCAGATCGGCAAAGAACTCGGTTATGGCAACCAGCTCTTCGTGCTGATCGAGGCTCCGGAAAGAGAAAAAGGAGACGCAGACTCCACCAGCGAGATGGAAGAAACGGCCGACCATCTCACCGCCGACATGCTGCGCAGCGGATTGTTTCTGCATGCGCGCTGCGGCCTGCAGGAAGACGAACTGCTGAATATGGTGCGGTACTTTACCTGGAACTTTCCGTCCTTCGTCCAGCCCGAGCAAATAGAAGATCTGAAGCGGCGGCTCGACCCGCAACAGATTCATCAGACCGTTCGCCGCGCCGCAACTGAACTGATCACGCCGTTCTCTTCCTTAGGAACGAATTACTTCGTCGCTGATCCTCTGGGCCTGATGGAAGCTGAGTCTCGGGGCAGCGCCGGGTTTTCACATTTCGCCAATTTCGATCTCAACTGGGGATCGGGCAATCGATTCTTCAGCAAAGACCACAAGGCGCTGCTCATCATCGCCGAGCCGCGGCAGTCGGCGATGGATTACAAGTTTGCCGGGCAAGTCATGCAGTGGACCCGCGAGCACATCCAAAATCATATCGACGATCAAATCAAAAAGACCAACACGGAGCCCGAGACCATCAACTCAGCGTTGCGGATTACCCCGGCGGGGGCTTACGTTTACGCGGAGCAGGAACACCAGTTCATCGAGAAGAATATCCGCAAAATTTCGCTGATCTCAATCATCGGCAATCTGCTCTTGTGCCTGCTGATCTATCCGAGGATTCCGCTGCTGCTTTTGTCGCTGTTGCCTGCGGGCCTGGGCATTCTGTGGACGACGGGCATCGCAAGTTTCTATCCCGGAGAAGTCAATCTCATCAGCTTGTCTTTTATCGCGATCCTCGCGGGACTCGGCGACGACCAGGTCGTCCATTTCTTTAACCGGCTGCCGCAGGAGTGGGCCAAGGGTGGCACGCTGAATGACGCCATGCTGCACACCTTCGAAACCACTGGCGTGAGCGTCGTTTTCTGCATTGTCACCGCGGCAACCGCCACCGCCGCGCTGGCGTTCTCCGGTTTCAAGGCGTTGGCGGAGTTCGGATTCATCCTCACGGTTGGCATGTTCATGATGATGTTCCACACACTGTTGACGGTTCCTGCGCTGATGGGGCTGTGGTGGCGATTCGCCAAGCCGCGCGCGCCGGAGACCATTACCTTCCGCATCCTTCCGTGGATTGCGCGGGAAACTGTCGACTTCGTGGGCCGGCACGCCCGCCTCGTGGTCGGCTTGGGCTTGGGAATGTTCGTGCTGTCGTTATTGTTTCTGCCAACCATCAAGCTCGGTGGGCGCTTCGAAATTACCGGCGCCGATAATCCTGCCGTGGCCGCGCAGAACCGGCTCTCCGCGAAGTTCGGCATCGAGGGCAGTCCGAACGTACTCTTGATCGCCGGCGGCGAGCAGGAAGTATTGCGCCGCGCCGAGGAATTGACGGCCGGTCTTGAAACCTACCGGCAGCGCGGCGTCATCAAATCCATCTTCTCTCCGACGGCACTGCTTCCCTCCGTCCAGACTCAGCGCGAGCGGGCCAGTACGCTGTCAGGAGTCGATCTGGCCGCATCTGCCCGAGCTCTTGAAGATTCGCTACGCGAGAATGGTTTTAAGCTAGAGCCGCTCCAACCGTTTATCGACAGGCTGCAAAAGCTAGCACACGGCAACGACCCGGTCACGCTCGAAAAGGCTGCCGAGTTGCTGCCCCCAGGGCTGCTTGACAACAGCATTCGCAAGACCGGAGAGTTCAGTTACGTCGCGGCCATCGCCTTTTATCCCACTGATCCTGACGCGATCGACGTGGTTCCTGACAGTGTGATCGAATCCTGGCAAAAGCAGTTTGGTCCGTTCGTGGAGTTCTCCTACGAGAAGATGAATCGCGCGGTGCAAAGCCAGGTGCTGCATGACAGCCGCCGTGCGCTGCTGTGGACCGCGGCTGGCATTGTCTTGATTGTCTATCTCTGCTTCCGCGACCTGCGCGTGTCGCTGATTGTGCTGATCCCAATCGCATTCGGCATTGTCGTAACTTTCGGGCTGTTGCTGCTGTTCCGGCATCGCTTCAGTTTCATGTCGATCACGGCGATTCCGCTCATCATCGGGATAGGGATCGACAACGGCATCCACCTGGTACAGCGTTACCTGAGGAGCAGTTCCACGAACAACAAGCGCGACGGAATTCTAACCATCGCGAAAGCTTCGGGCGCGGCCCTGATTCAGTCGAACCTGACGACGATGGTAGGGTTCGGGGCGCTGATGGCTTCCAGCTTCGCGCCGCTGGCTGAGATGGGTCTAGTGACCTCATTAGGCGTCGCTCTGGCGCTGGTCGGAGGCCTCTGCCTGATTCCTGCTGTGATTCTCTTGGGAGAGCAACGCCGCGCAGCAGCGAACGTGCAAACGACGGTTGATCGGGTTTGAAATCGCGACACCATCGCCGTTGTCATCCCGAGCGGAGCCGTCCTTCAGGCGAAGCGAGGGATTCTCGCGTGGAGACGGCCCTCGCGCGGATCTCCACCAATACCTACCATCGGGTACGGGGCAGCCAGCAAACGTTCGTATATACTACTGCGAACAGTGAAGCCTTCATTGGCGAGGAATTTATCTTTTGATCGAAATCGATATTAGCGAAGCAGCACGTTCGCGAAGCCTTCATCGACTCGCTCTCGTCACGATCCTCGGGCGCACCGCAGATTCCTTCCCGTCATCGTCGATCAAGCTTCTGGTTCTAACAAGCTCGGTTCTAACAGGTTCCGGTTCTAAGTTTCGGATTTAGTTTTCATGAAATCGTCGCTTGGCTCGGCAACGCCGTTCTTCTTCCGAGTGGCAGGGGTGGGGCGGGTTCCCGCTCTTATGCTGCTTCCGGTCTTGCTGTTCCTATCCCTGACGGCGGAAGCCGGTCTGCCTCGTTCTGCGATCTCTATTCCGAGGAACCAGAACCTTGCCGAAGGCTTAAAGGCCGCCGAACAGTGTGCAGTCCCTGGCAAGATAATCGTGCTGCCGCCTCTGGCTTTCGATTTTTCCCCCAGCAACTCCCCGGCCCGCGTTTTCGCAGAGCAGGCGCAAGCTGTCCAGAGCTTGCCGGAAGGATCCGAGGTCTGGCTGCGGGTGTGGGTTGAAAAAGCGAATCTCGCTTCCAACCCGCCTGAAAAGGAAATTACGGAGCGGGTTGAAGCGTTTGTAAAGCAGTTGCCTCTCTCGGCGCCTGCAGTGCGCGGATTGATCGTTGAAATGGACGAACCGACCAGCTCCCCCGAGCTGTTCGCGTTCGGGCTGGCGCGCCTGGCATTGACCGCCAAGGCCAGCAATCCTGGCTTGCGTCTGGCGTTTGTGTTCCAGCCGGGATTTGTGGTCCGGCACGGCACTTTCGTAAAGCGGCTGGCCACGTACGCCGATCTGTTGGGGATTTTCTATTCTGATTCCGGCGGCTGGCGCCAGGATGCCGCGTGGATCGCGGAACAGGCGCTGAATAAACCACTCATTCTCAAGGTAGCCGAGGAAACATCTGCGGCAACCTCGCGGTCCCTGAGCGCGATGCTGGCGGCCAGCGGCACCTCCGTCGAGATCGTCTGGTCAGAGCCCGTAGACACCGCGGCCGCAAATGCCGTGTGCAGCGTCAACAGTTTCATGGCACATTCCGTCACCGCCAACATGTTCCCGACGGATGCCGCCACCTCGCCGTTCAGCGTCACAGTAGATGGTGTCGGCAAGGGCGAGCACCACTGGTTCGGCGGCGGGCAGTCGGATCTGGTCATTGTGGCGCGTGTGAACGGAAGACCTGACTCTCCGAAGATGGTCCGGCTGCAGGGCGCTCGCTCGGGGCCATTCGAGATCAAGTGGTACGATCCCGCGACTGGGGCCCCGCTCCAGGCCGGAGATGCGACCAAGACTGAAAAGGGACTGGTTCAGACCTGCGCCTGCACCAGCGAGTACGCGCTGATTTCCATCCACAAAGAAAGTGACGCCGACCAGACTCAGTTCAACACGGTGGAGGTGAAGGGCGGAGTCGATTTGAAGCTCGAAGAAATCATTGCCCGCTGGCAGCAGAACCGTGAAGCGCAAAAACAGAAACTGGAAAACTATACGGCCTCCAGTTTCATGAGCCTGCACTTTGAAAGCACCAATCTCGGGCCGGGATTCGATGTGTCGGTGCAACTCAAACAGTTTGTCAGCCGCGACGGCCCGACGGAGTTCGCCCAAAAAGAGTTTTACGTCGATGGAGTGAAGCGCGGCAAGAATGGCCAGTTCCCGTTGCCGCAAATCGAGCCGGAAAAGGTGCTGACCCAGCCTCTCGAATTGAAGGTGAATGAACGCTACAACTACAAGCTCCTGGGCACCGAGCAAGTCAACGGGGCGACGTGTTATGTGATTGGAGTCGAGCCCAGATTCCGGGACGAGGCTCTTTACAGCGGCAAGATCTGGATCGACGGCACGACGTTTCGCGAAGTGAAGCAGTCCCTGAGTCAACGCGGCGCCAGGACCAACGTTCTGGTGAACACCGAGACGCAGAATTTCGAGCTAGTCTCTGACGGCAAGGGCAACCAGTTCAACTTGCTGCGGTCGATCTCGGCACAGCAACTGGTGAACGCAGCCGGACGCGATTTCGTAGTGCAGCGGACGGTGAAGTTCTCGGACTACGTCATCAACACACCGGAATTCAGCGGCGTGCTGGCGGCCGAGCACAGTTCCGACGACCCCATGTTCCGTGACACCGACCAGGGACTTCGGTCGTTGGCAATCAAAGGCGGCGAACGCGTTCTGGTCGAGACCAACGTGAAGCGCGTCCGGGCGCTGATTGCCGGCGCGATGTACGGGGGCACGTTCAACTTTCCCATTCCGTTCCTCGGCATCAGCATTGCCGATTTCGATTTTCACCACACCGGCGCGCAGCTTTCGACTTTTTTTGCCGGCCCAATCCTGATTTCCGACCTCTCGAAGCAGTACAGTCCTAAGTTTCGTCTGGCGCTGGATTTGGCGCTGAACGGGCTGCCCGGAGAGAACCGCATCTACAGCAACAACACGGAATTGAAGCAGGGGGATACATGGACGTGGGAGCAAACCGGCGGACTGCGGGTCTCCTGGCAACCTGCTACGCATCTCAGCATCACTGCGTCTACATACTTCGCATATGACAATTTCCTCCGCACCAGCGAGGCGGATGAGCAATACAACCTCCCGCGCAATGGCCTGAATATTCTTCCCGGCGTCGAAATAAAATACAGCCGCAGGGGTTACGTCTTCGATGCCCAGGGAACACGCGGCTTTCGCATCGACTGGAGACCTTTTGGCTGCACTTCGCTGGCGCTGCCGCCGGTGGGATGCGGTTCCACGTCGCCGAATCCGCCGCCGCAAGATACTTTACTGGTGCAGCGTCAGCAAAATGCATTCACGCTCTACAGCGCCGATTTGAACAAGGACTACTACATCGGCAAATTCACCAAGGGCGGATGGGATATGTCGTATTGGAGCGGCGACCAGATGGATCGCTACTCGCGTTACTTCCCTTCGTTTCTTTCGTCGCCGCGACTGCACGGCATCCCCCCGGGCACGGATTCTTTTGACGCTATCGCCATGGTCAACGTGCACTACGGTTTCAATGTGATGGACCTCATGAAGATCGACGGCATGTACGCCTACGCGCGCGCCCGCAACGAGGAAGAGTCGCTCCAATTCCGCAAGTTCGACGGCCTGGAACTCAACTTCAATACGCCAGGTCCGCTGGGTACGCTGGTGCAAGGCACGGTTTCCTATGCGCTGGACGGCAATATCGCGCGCTACAACTCCCGTTGGGCGGCGTATGTTTTGATTTTCAAGCCGTTGCACTAGACTCGATCCCATGGCTGAAGGACAGCACGAAGTTCAGAAAACCGCGCTGGTGACGGGCGCGTCCGGGACCATCGGCGCCGCCATCGCGCAGGCCCTGGGAAGCGCGGGTTACCGCGTGGCCGTGCATTATCGTCACGGAAAGGAATCCGCGGTCGCGGTGGTCGACGGCATCGTCGCAGCCGGGGGACAGGCACTGGCGGTGGAAGCCGATCTCTCCCGCCAAGAGTGTGTTGGGCCCATGTTCGAGCGGATCGAACGGGAATACGGCCCGGTCGACTATCTCGTGAATAATGCCGGCATCAACCGCGACGTCCTGCTGGCCTTCATGTCCGACGAGCAGTGGGATGAAGTGATCGACACCAATCTTCGCGGCACGTATCTGTGCTCACGTTTGGCCTTGCCGGGCATGATGCGCCGTGGGGGCGGCGCGATCTGCAACGTCGTTTCCCCCAGCGGAATTCGCGGTCAGGCCGGCCAGTGCAATTACTCGGCTTCGAAAGGCGGCGTTATTGCCTTCACCAAAGCGCTGTCGCGCGAGGTGGGGCCATTCCATATCCGCGTCAATGCCGTCTGCCCCGGCGTGATTCCCAGCCCCATGTCCGCCAAGTACATTGAGAAAGAAGAGAAACGCCTGCTCTCCGAAATTCCTTTGGGCCGCTTTGGCAAACCCGAAGAAGTGGCTCCGCTGGTTGTGTTTCTCGGGTCTCCCAAGGCTAGCTACATCAACGGCCAGGTAATCGCAGTCGATGGCGGACTACTGTAGCTTTCGCTCTGCGCCGCAGTCCCGAATTCGAAGACTCCCTTCCGCTGGCGTTATCCTGACCGGAGCCGTTCTTCAGGCGGAGGGAAGTGCCTGCCCTGAGCGAAATCGAAGGGATCTCCCACACCGCTGGCCCCGCCGCTTCTTGCCCTATTCTTTGTGGTATGCTTTTTTTCTTAACCTGCATCGAAACACCATGCCCAGCGTTAAAGAGCAACTCAAGCCGATCATACTGAAGAGCTTGCGAATCACCGATATGACTCCAGAGGATCTGCACGACGACCAGCCCCTGCTCGGCGGCGAACTGGAAATCGATTCCATCGACATCCTTCAGCTCGTGCTTGAGATTGAGAGGCATTTCGGCATCAAGCTGGTGCAGGCTAATTTCGACAAGACACATTTCGAAAGCATCAACGCTTTGGCGGCAGCCATCGAATCCAAAGTGGCGGCAGTAAAAACCTGACACCGATATTCCTCAGCAGGTAATCGCCTTTTCTCCATCAATGCGTCCGCTAATATGTACGTCATCAGGAACTCGGCCACTCGAAGTGCGAGAGGGAAGTGGTTGCCATAGGTGACCCGATGTCAGCAGGCGGAAATTGACGCGCTGGTACAAGCACCGTTTTCATAACATCCCGGCGCAGCGGATTATCTTCGCCATCATTCCAAGGCTGCCGCGCTTCCTTCATCCCCCCATCGCGCTGGTCACGGCGCTGATTTTTTTTCTTATGTTGAAGCGCGAGCGTCGGGCTGTAGCCGCGAACCTGCGCCAGGTATCGGGCAAGCGCGGGTTGGCATTGCAATGGAAGGTTTATCGGGTCTTCTATTCGTTCTGTGACCTGATGGTCTCCTACTGCTACGTTCCTCAGGCAACGCATGCCCAACTGCTCTCCATGCTGGTGGACCCGGAGCGCGGGGCGGCCAAGATCGAGCAAGCTCTTGCGGCAGGCAACGGGCTCATCGTGTGGACGGCGCACTTGGGGAATTGGGAATTTGCCTCGCGCCTGCTGGAAATGCACGGCCGTCCGGTCAACGTAGCGCGGGTGGTCGAGGACAAACCGGCCGAAATCCTCTTGCGGAATTTAATGGCCAGCGAGCGGCTGAAAATTGTGGATCTCAAAGCCGGCGTGCCGGCCACCATCGAACTCTTGCAAGCATTGCGTCGCAACGAAATCGTGGCGATGCAGGGGGACCGCGTGTATCAGCGGCACAGTGCCGAGGTTCCGTTTTTTTCCCAGCCTGCTTCGTTTCCGCTCGGTCCATTTCTGCTATCGCAAGTGTCGGGCGCTCCGGTGATGCCCGGGTTCGTGATTCGCCGAGGGTGGTTGCGCTACCACGCCATGATGGGGGATCCGATCCAGCTGGCGGCACCGCAAGTTTCCCGGGTTCCATCCCAAAACGTTACACCCCAAAACGAATCGGACGACGGCCTTACCGACCGCGATGCGGGCCTGCGCCAGGCTTTGAGCCAGGCCGTCGAGTTTCTGGAAAAAACACTGACCACCCATTACGATCAGTGGATGAACTTTTTTGACTTTTGGCCAGCTGCCTCTCGTGACTGATGTTTCGGATGGTGATCCTCGCGAATGATTGATCCTCGCAAAACCATCGTCGTTACTGGTGTCGGCATCGTCAGCCCATACGGCATCGGAACGGAGTGCCTGCAGGCCGGCATGTTAGCGGGCAAGTGCTGTCTGTCACCCACGAAGGATCTTTACCCCGGGTTTGAAGGAAGTACGGCGCATGTCCGCAGTGTGCCGCTAGCTGCGCACGACGACACCCGCCGCTATTCGCGGAGCGATCAACTCGCAATGATGGCGGCTCGAGACGCGGTAAGGGATTTCGATCGCGGGAGTGCCGCCTTCCGCGAGAGCGGGGTCATGATGGCCAGCACGGTCGCGGGCCTGAGCGAGATCGATCCGGCAATCGCCCAGGATCCGGCCGCGTGGTATCGGAAAGACGACGGTCTGTTGCGTGCCGCCTCCTATCCCGCGGCCCACGTTGCCGATGCCGTCGGCGATGATTTTGGCATTGGCGGACCACGCTGTGCCATTTCCGCCGCTTGCGCTTCGAGCGCAATGGCGATCGCGCTCGCCGCCAACCTGTTGCTCGACGGAGCAGCTCCGATGATGTTGGCCGGAGGCAGTGATGCGCTATGTCCGTTCACGCTGAGCGGGTTCAACTCTCTGCAGGCGCTGGATCGAGACCCTTGCCGGCCCTTTGATAAGAATCGAAAAGGATTGAACCTGGGCGAGGGAGCCGCGGTGTTTGTTCTCGAAACGCTGGACCGCGCCGTAGCGCGGAATGCCAATGTTCTAGCCGTGTTGCGGGGATGGGCAATGACCAACGACGCCTTTCATTCCACCGCGCCCCACGAACAAGGAAGCGGCCTGGCCGAGTGCATGCGCCTCGCGATGGAATTGGCGGAGGTCAGCCGCGACGAAGTCGGCTACGTAAACGCGCACGGTACGGGCACTCCTCTGAACGATATTGCTGAGACCCACGCCTACGAGACCGCTTTCCGCAGCCGCAGCCGCCCGATTCCCGTATCTTCGACCAAGTCTTATTTCGGGCACTGTTTGGGCGCTGCGGGTGCGTTGGAGGCAGCCATCACTATCATGGCCGTGCGTTGTGGCGCATTGCTTCCGACGCTGCGCCTGACCGATCCCATAGAGAGCGCAAGCGTGAACTGGCTGCGCGGAGAAGTTCAACGCGAAAAGCTTCCCCTGGCCATGTCGGTGTCAGCGGGATTTGGCGGCAGCAACACGGCGCTCATATTTAGTGACAACGGGCTCGGAGACAACAGGTTCGCGAGCAACGGGTTCGGGAGCAGCCGCCCGTGAGTTCGAATCTCTTAGCCATTACCGGGATCGGTTCGGTGAGTCCCTATGGTTCGCTCGCGGGGCTAATCCCGCAGAGCATGGTAGAGCCCGAGCCCATAACAGCGTGGCCAACTGTGGGACTGCGGCGAGCATTTCTGGTGAAGCCATTTCGTCCCGCCAGCGTGGTGCCGGGTTTGAAGACCAGGCGTCTGGATCGCCTGTCGGCGTGGGCCCTGGTAGCTTCTTCCCTCGCCATTCAGGATTCTGGGATTGATCTTCCGCAAGTGGACCGGTCCCGGATCGCAGTGGTCTTCGGCACCGGCTTTGGCTGCGCCGAACTTACTGAAGCTTTCTATCAAAGCGCTTTGGTGAATGGCTGGTCGGGGACGGATCCCAGCCCTTTCCCGGAAGGGCTGGCCAACTCTCCGGCCAGTCATGTGGCTTTATGGCATGGCCTGCGTGGGCCTAACATTACTGTCGGCAGCAGAGGCGTTGCGGGCGAGAGTGCGTTGATCCAGGCGGCATCGCTGCTTCGTCACGGGCAGGCGGATTTGGCCATTGTGCTCGCGGGCGATACGCTCACGCGTGCCATCTACGAATGGTACGAGGCGGCGGGTTATTTGGCGCCAGCGTGCTACAACCCGGAGCCTTTGCTGGAAGGCGGCGATATCGTGCCCGGCGGTTTCATCCCCAGCGAAGGAGTGGTGGCGTTGGTGTTAGAAGCGGCGCACCGCCGGGAAGCGCGCGCATATGCGCATTTCACCTCGGGCCGGTGGGCATCGGGCGGACAGCCGGTAGAGCCCATCCGCCAGATGCTGGGCGGTTCAGTCCCGAGTCTCGTAATTTGCGCCGGTAGCGGCTCGCTGTGCGCTAACGGGTCGACGACCGCGTTGGCCCACGAGTTAAGTGGGCCGAATGCGGCCTCCGTTCCTCCTCGAATCGCTCCTCCGAATGCGGTTGCTGCGGGGCTTGCCGATACCAGCGCTCTTCTCCATTTAATATTGGCATTGAGCAGTCGGCCAGGCGCCGGACAGGCCCTCTTGCTAGGAACGTCTGGCGACCGTCGATTCGCGGCGATTTCGCTGGAGCTTCCTTGATGACGAAAATACGAACATGAATGTGAGAATTGCATCCGCGGCCTACGCTGTTCCGCCCGACGGTGAAGCCGTCGAAGCCGTTCTAGAGCGGGAACGCGATCGCGTGCAGGCCACGCTCGCTCCGCTGAGCCCGCAAGCCAGACAAAAAGCCGCGGAGGGTCTCGGGCTCAGCCGCGTGCGTGTGTGCGGCAGCCAGCAGCCCTATGACTTAGTTCGCGAAGCGTCTGCCACGGCGATCGCCGAAGCCGGCATCGCCGGGCCAGACATCAATCTCATCCTTGACTACAGCACTTTCCCCGGGGAGAACTTGCAGTCGCTCTCTCTCGCCCACAAACTCAGCGCCGATCTGGGAGCTGAGACTTCGATGAATTTGAGTTTCAAAGCCGGCGGGTGCGGAGCGCTTCACCTCGCCATCAAGACGGCGCTGGGTTGGATGAGTACCGATGAAAGTATTCAGACCGCCCTGCTGGTGACCGGCGACACTGCTCCTCCCGGCAACCGCTCGTTGCTGCCGGTAACGGTGCAGGGCGACGCCGGAAGCGCCGTCATCCTGCGCCGCGAAGGAGTGGAAGACACGGAAGGTCCGTTGCTGCTGGGCGTCGAAGCCATGACGCTTGGCCATCTGCACGATGCCATTGCATTAATCAAGACGAACGGCCACCTCGAGATTCAGGTCGACGCTCTGCGCATGGAAAACGAAGTGATGCCGATCTACTATTTAAACTTGTATCGGTTGGTGCAGAAAGTCCTGGAAGCATCTTCCCTGACGTTGAACGATGTTGACCATTTCATTTATTCCAACATCAGCCGGCGGGACCGCGATGGTTTCCGCCGGATGGTGGGACTGCCCGAAGGCGGACCTTCCGAGGGCGGTCTGCCGCTGACTCCCATGGCTGAATATGGCCACACCTTCGCCAGCGATCTGATCATCAATTATGTGCACTTGCGGCGCGAGGGACGAATTCGTCCCGGACAATTGTTATTATTTGCTTCCGCAGGAATCGGTTTCACCTGGGGAGTTACACTGGCCCGTGCCTGAACGCGATCTGCGTTAATCGATTTGCGTTAACTATGACCATGGAAATCAAACCCGCAGTCCGGCAGTTCATCGCTGAAAATGTTCTGCTCGGAGTGCATCAGACGAAGATCGAAGACGCTACACCGCTGGTCTCCGGCGGCCTCATCGACTCGATCGGCATGATCGGCCTTGTCGCATTTCTGGAAGCGCATTTCAAAGTCGATTTCGACCCCAGAGAAATCAACGTGCATAACCTGGATACGCTGCAACAGATCGAAGACCTGATCCGCAAGAAACTGGCCAGCCGCGAAGCCGGCGCCGCCAGTAGCGGACAGCCAATTCGCTGAGGTGTCGCGGTGTGGAACCGTTGGAGACTGCCCGGCCTGGCGCTGACCGCAACGTTGTCTCTGTCGGCGTTGTACTTGGCCACGTGCCGGGAACGCAAAGAAGCGTTCGAAAAGGCGCCGCTCGCTCCCGGCCAGATCGAAGTGGCACACCTTTCGGAGCGCGCCCACCTCAGCGTGGAACGGATTCGTTTCTGGTCCAAAGAAATGAACGAGCCGCGATTCTTCCTGGTTCTGGTACCGAAGACGCCAGTGCCTCCCTCGGAAGTCTTGATCCTGAATCATGGTTGGCGCGACCGGCCCGAAGATTTGCTGAAACATCTCAAAGTCGACCAGGTTTACGACGAGATGCTCGGCCGCGGCGAGGTGCGACCGGCAATCGTGGTGCTGCCCGACGTCCGCTTCAGCAGTTTTTACGACGAATTTTCCGACCGCTTCCCCTACCACAATTATCTGACGCTGGTAGCGGAAGAAGTGGCGGGCTTGGTCTCCAGCCACTACGGCATCCCCTTCGAACGCGAGCATTGGGCGATCGGCGGCTTTTCCTTCGGTGGATATCTGTCGATGGATGTGGCAAGGCGCTATCCCGGCCGCTTCGCCAGCGTCAGCGTGATTAGTGGATTGGTCGATAAAGACTGGAGCTTCTGGCCTTCGCAACCGCCGCCGCCCGGCCCGCTCGATTCCCAGGGCCGGAGTAAACATACAATCGTGGTTCCCGGTCCTATTCCCAGACTATTCCTGGCCTGCGGAACGGATGATCGGCTTTTCTACATGATGAGTGGATTGAATCAAAAGCTAACGGAACTCGGCATTCCACACGAATGGTCGACCGGCCCCGGTGCGCACACCTGGAAATACTGGTCTTCGGTGCTGCCGCTCATGCTCAGATTTCATCTGGCGAATCGGCAAATTGCGAGTCAATAAAGTCAGGGCACAAATCTAGACCCTCAGCCAGCCGCGGAATCCTCGAGCAGCATAGTAAGATTCCGCGCCGTTGTGATACACAAAAACAGTGTCGAAGCGGCGATCACAAAAGAGCGCGCCGCCGAGCTCTCTGATCTTCGAGGGTGTATTCAGCCAACTCGACGTTTTCGTATCGAACTCTCCAAGTTTCTGCAGCTCGCGATATTGTTGTTCGATCAAAAGCTCAATGCCCATGGCCGCCGCCATATCCATCGCGCTGCCTTTTGGTTTATTTTCTTTCCTTGAATCCAGCGCTTTACGGTCGTAGCAGAGGCTTCTGCGGCCTTTCGGACTCTCCGCTGAGCAATCGTAAAAAATGTATTCGCCCGTCTTTTTGTCTTGACCAACCACGTCTGGTTCGCCGCCAGTTCGTTCCATTTCATGGAGTGACCACAGTCTTTCAGGATTCGCCCCCAGCTTGGCTTCTACGTTGGCCCATTCCAGACCTTTGTGGCGTTCCATGTTGCCCTCAAAACGGGCTTTCAATGCTTTGAGTAGTTCGTCCCGTTGTTTTTTTGAAAGCATTGCGTTTGACATGGTTTTCTAATCGTTTAATCCCTTGCCATTAAGAATTTGCTGCGTACATTTTTCCACCCTCGCCGTCCGGGTTGTGGAGAGTTTGGGTTGAGAGAAGTGAAAGATGTAGTTTCTTTGGCGTCCCGGCGTCAATCCATAAAACGCGGTTTTCAAGGCAGGGATTTCATCGAGCTTCTTTTGCAATTCATCGGGAATGCGGAGATCTGCCGTCTTTTTTAACTTCACTTTCAAGCCGGCTTTTTCCACTTCCATAGCTTCGTGAATATAGGCTTTCACGATCGGTGCGAGCTTGACAATCTCCTGAAGACTGCTGAACCGGATCTGGCGCGCCGCCTGATGCTGCCCAGGAGTAACTAAAATGTGATGGGGATCCTTCAACAGGGCGCCTTTGAAAAACATGAGCGCACAGTACTCTTTAAATCCGTGGATCAGGACGACGTTCTTCTTCTGAAGCGTGTAGCAAGGCTGAAACCACTTCAATTCTTCCGTCAACTGAAAATCAAGTACGATCGTTCTTAATTTCTCGAATTCTTCCCGCCACTTGGTTTCATGACGTAGAACGCTATCAACCTTAGGATTCGTTTTATGCATCGCTTGACGCCCCGAAATAAAGTGAGCTTAACT
>Ga0302324_100000722_pt1 | contig 83454 bp, 81 predicted proteins | sample Palsa_T0_1_FD_201949 | JGI IMG/M metagenome (GOLD analysis project Ga0302324, IMG submission 201949) | Peat permafrost microbial communities from Stordalen Mire near Abisko, Sweden - Palsa_T0_1 | ecosystem: Environmental > Terrestrial > Soil > Palsa > Peat permafrost | place: Sweden: Abisko...
GCGCTGAAGGATTTCGTGGTGGCGCATGTCGTCTCCGCGGACAAGCATCCCAATGCCGACAAGCTCAAGCTCTGCATGGTGGATACGGGCGACGATATCGTGCAGGTGGTTTGCGGCGCGCCCAACGCGCATACCGGCATGAAGGCCGTGTTCGCGAAGCCGGGCACGGTTATTCCTTCATCTCGCGAAGCGCTGAAGATATCGAGCATTCGCGGCGTGGAATCGCGCGGCATGCTGTGCTCGGAGCGCGAATTGCTGCTGTCGGAAGAGCATGACGGCATCATCGAGCTTGCCGCCGATGCGGTGGTGGGTGCGCCGGCCGCAGCCGCGCTCGGTCTGGGCGATCCCGTCATCGACGTGTCGATCACGCCCAATCGCGGCGATTGCACGAGCGTTTACGGCATTGCGCGCGATCTTGCCGCCGCCGGATTGGGCCAGTTGAAAAGAGGCACGGTGGCACGCGTGCCGGGCGAATTCCCGAGCCCGAAAGACGTGCATCTCGATTTTGCGCCGGGAACCGAAAGTGCCTGCCCGATTTTCGCGGGGCGGCTGGTGCGCAATGTGAGGAATGGCCCGAGCCCCGCCTGGGTGCAGGAACGGCTGCGCGCGATAGGTCTCAGGCCGATTTCCGCGCTTGTCGATGTGACCAATCTCGTGTCTCACGATCGTGGGCGGCCGCTGCACGTATTCGATGCCGACAAGCTCCGGGGCGATTTGCAGGCACGGCTTGCCAAAGACGGCGAAGAACTCACCGTACTCGACGGCAAGACCTATCGACTCGACGCGGAGATGTGCGTCATCGCCGACGAACGCGCGGCGCGTGGCATCGCGGGCGTGATGGGCGGCGAAGAGACGGGCTGCACGCAAGCGACACGCAATGTGTTCGTCGAATCGGCCTGGTTCGACCCCGCGCGCACCGCCGCCACGGGACGAAAGCTCGGCATTCTCTCGGACGCGCGCTATCGCTTCGAGCGCGGCGTCGATCCGGAATTCGTGATTCCGGGCCTCGAACTGGCGACGAGGCTCATTCTCGATTTCTGCGGCGGCGAAGCTTCGCATGTCGTGGTCGCGGGCAAAGTGCCCGAATGGCGCCGGCGCATCGCGTTCTCGCCGGCCCATGTGAGCCGTCTCGCCGGTATCGATGTGCAGCGCGCCGAGATCGTCCGTATCCTGACGAGTCTCGGGATGCAGATCGAAGACGGCGAGACGATGGAAGTCACCCCGCCGTCGTGGCGCAGCGATATTTCAGGACCTGCCGATCTCGTCGAAGAGGTCGTGCGCATTCACGGCCTCGACAAGGTTCCAGCCCGGCCCATGACGCGGCCGCACGCGGTAGCGCGCTCAACGCTCACGCAGCAGCAAAAGCGTTCGCGCATCGCCCGCCGCACGCTGGCGGCGCGCGGCTTCAACGAAACGATTTCCTACGCCTTCATTGCGCGCGCGCAAGCAGTCCTGTTCGGCGGCGGCGACGACGCGCGCCAGCTCGACAATCCGATCGCCGCAGATCTGGATGCGCTGCGGCCCAGCGTGTTACCGTCTCTGCTCGCGGCGGCGCAGCGCAATACGGCCCGCGGATTTTCCGATCTGATGTTGTTCGAGATCGGGGCGCAATTCGAGAGCGGCATGCCCGGCGCGCAGAACAATGTCGCCGCGGGCCTGAGGCTGGGCGTGGGCGCGCGCAGCTGGACGCATTCCAGCCACGCGGCCGATGTGTTCGACGCGAAGGCCGATATGATCGCCATCGTCGAAGCCACGATGGGCGGCGCCATGACGGCGCCGATCAAACCCGGCGCGCCAGCCTGGTATCACCCCGGACGCTCGGGCACGCTGGCGCTGGGTACACGGACGCTGGGCCTTTTCGGCGAATTGCATCCACGGATTCTCCAGGCGTTCGATCTCAAAGGCCCGGTCGCGGCGTTCGAAGTGTTCCTCGACGCGATCCCGGAACCGAAAGTTAAAGGCAAAGCGCGCGCCGCCTTCACGCCTTCGCCGTTTCCAGCGGTCGAGCGCGATTTCGCCTTCGTCGTGGATGCGAAAGTCGCGGCCGAAGATCTTCTACGCAGCGCGCGCAATGTGGACCGCGTTCTTATTGAGCGTATCGATGTGTTCGACGTCTATGAAGGCAAGGGCGTGCCCGAAGGCCGGAAGTCCATCGCCATCTCCGTGCGCCTGCAGCCGAAGGACCGCACGCTCACCGATGCGGAGATCGAAGCCGTGGCGCAGAAGATCGTGGCGGCCGTCACGAAAGCCACCGGCGGCACGCTAAGGACGTAAACGCTCGCGGTGGGGTTGAGCATGACCGCGAAATCCTTCGACAAACATTCCGGCCTCGCGTTCATTGTCGCGTTCGGGGTCGTGAGCCTGTTCGCGGACATGGCGTATGAGGGGATGCGTAGCATCTCCGGGCCGTTTCTCGCCAGCCTGGGCGCGAGCGCCGCAGCCGTCGGAATCATCGCCGGCACGGGCGAATTGTTCGGCTATCTGCTCAGGCTGCTATCTGGCCGCGTGGCCGAGCGCACCGGCGCCTATTGGCCGCTGGCGCTCGCCGGCTACGCAATCCAGATGGCGGCGGTGCCGGCGCTTGCGCTGGCCGGCAGCTGGTGGGCGGCCGCTCTGTTCATCGTGCTCGAACGCACGGGCAAGGCGGTGCGCAATCCTGCCACCAATGTGATGATGTCGCGCGCGGGCGAACAGATCGGCCAAGGTTGGGCTTTCGGCCTGCATGAGGCCATGGACCAGACGGGTGCGCTGGCGGGGCCGCTCATCGCCTCACTTGTGCTCGCCTTCCATCATGATTATCGCGCGGCGTTCCTGTGGCTTGGCATTCCAGCACTTCTCACGCTTGTCACGGTCGCGAGGGTGCGGCTGCGCTACGGCTTTGCCGGCCATATCGCGCGGCCTCCCGGCGCGGACGGCGGCGGCACGAAGCTCTCCCGCGCGTTCTGGCTCTATGCGGCGAGTGCCGCGCTCATAGCCTTCGGTTTCGCGGATTTCTCCCTCGTCGCCTATCACTATGCGAAGACGGCGCTCGTCTCGGCGCCCGCCATACCGATCTTTTACGCCGCTGCCATGGGCGCGTCGGGCGCGGGTTCGCTCGTCTTCGGCCGCTGGTTCGACCGGCGCGGCCTCGGCGTGCTGGTGCCTGGCATCCTTATCGGCGCCGTCGTCGTGCCGTTCGTGTTTCTCGGCGGCTGGGTGGTGGCGCTTATGGGTACGCTGCTGTGGGGCCTGTCGCAGGGCGTGCATGACGCGATCATGCAGGCCGCGGTGGCGCGCATGGTGCCCGAGCATTCGCGCGCACGGGCCTATGGCATCTTCACCGCGATCTACGGCACAGCCTGGTTTCTCGGCAGCGCGCTGCTGGGCGTGTTGTACGACCGCTCGCTGATGGTGCTGGTCATCGTCTCGATCGTCGCCGAGCTGGCAGCATTGATTCCCCTGCTCGCCGCGTTGCGGGAGAACGTGATAGACCGATTAAAGCGATGATTTCGCCGATATTTTGAGAACTATGCTATGGACGATCTCATATTTAGAAAAATTTGCGCGCCGCCAGCCACGCTGGATGGCTACGTAGCTGTCGCGAAATCTGTTGCGAATAACGGCACACTCTTGTTTTTGTTTGTTGAAGCAGACGCCAAAGAAGCGGTTACGGAAAGATATGCTCAAGGATTCGGAACCTTTCCTCGGCCGCGAATGAATTCTATGGCCCGATTTCTGCTTGTATATCGCGACAGGACCGATTGGAACGTTATCGACCTCCCGGAATTGAATGTGACATTCCCGCTCGTCGACATGTTTCCCGACGGAAGCATCTTGATCGTAGGCCCACGATCCGCGTGGCGAAAAGAAAACGATTACGACTTGAACGGCGTTATCTTCGATCCGCGTACAAAACAGCTTTCCCGTGTGTTGCTGGGCGATGGGATCAACTCCGCGTTCGTGGACAAGCTCGGCCGAATTTGGGTCTCGTATTCGGACGAAGGCATTTTCGGAAATTTTGGTTGGGGCGGTCCTGGCCCAACACCTGTCGGTGCCGCCGGCCTGGTCTGCTTTTCGCGCGCTGGTGACAAAATTTGGGAGTTTCCGGACGACAGCATTGCGGATTGCTATGCGTTAAACGTGTTCGGCTCGGAAGCCGCTGTCTGCACTTACACGGATTTTCCGATCTGGCGAATCTCCGATTCTTTCGGTCTGAAGCATTGGAAATCCGAACTCGGCGGCTGCAGGACTTTCGCAATTTCCGACAATTCGATTTTGGCGGTCGGCCAATATGACGATCCGCCGAGTATCGCGCATTTGGGGAGGCTTGGACAGCAAGAGCCCACCAAGTCCGGTTCTGTAAAGACCAGCGCGGTGCAACTGTTACTTCCCGATGGATCGGCCCTGTCGGACGGCCGGCTGATAGGGCGTGGGAGTTATCTTTATTATTTCGATGAAGCTGGCGTATATCGCGCCGACATTGACGTGCTTTGAAATCTTTCGACCCGGCGGATTTTGGCCCTCGTCCGCATTACTGGACGATCCTGACTCCTGCCGTTAAGAACCGCCCCCATGACCGACCTCGCCCATATCCGCAATTTTTCCATCATCGCCCATATCGACCATGGCAAATCCACCCTGGCCGACCGGCTGATCCAGTTCTGCGGCGGGCTCACGGCGCGCGAGATGAAGGAGCAGGTGCTCGATTCCATGGATATCGAGCGCGAGCGGGGCATCACCATCAAGGCCCAGACGGTGCGGCTGGAATACCAGGCCAAGAACGGCGAGACCTATACGCTGAACCTGATGGACACGCCCGGCCATGTGGACTTCGCCTATGAGGTCTCCCGCTGCCTCGCGGCCTGCGAGGGCGCGCTCCTGGTGGTCGATGCCAGCCAGGGCGTGGAGGCGCAGACCCTCGCCAATGTCTATCAGGCGATCGGCGCCAATCTCGAAATCGTGCCCGTGCTCAACAAGATCGACCTGCCCGCCGCCGAGCCGGAGCGCATACGCCAGCAGATCGAGGATGTGATCGGCCTCGACGCGTCGGACGCGATTCCCATTTCCGCCAAGACCGGCCTCAACATCGAGGCGGTGCTGGAAGCCGTGGTGCACCGGCTGCCGGCGCCCAAAGGCGACAGCGCGGCCCCCCTCAAGGCGCTGCTCGTGGACAGCTGGTACGACGCCTATCTGGGCGTGGTGGTGCTGCTGCGCGTCGTCGACGGCGAAATCAAAAAGGGCCAGCGCATCCGCATGATGGCGGCGGACGCGGCCTATCAGGTCGAGCGCGTCGGCGTGTTCACGCCCAAGCAGGTGGCGGTGGAGCAGCTCGGGCCTGGCGAAGTGGGCTTCATCACGGCTGCGATCAAGCAGGTGGCCGACACGCAGGTGGGCGACACCATCACCGAGGAGAAGCGCGGCGCCGAAACGCCGTTGCCGGGCTTCAAGCCGGCGCAGCAGGTGGTGTTCTGCGGTCTCTTCCCCGTCGACGCAGCCCTGTTCGAGGATCTGCGCGAAGCCGTGGGCAAGCTGCATCTCAACGATGCCAGCTTCACCTATGAAATGGAAACCTCGGCCGCTTTGGGCTTCGGCTTCCGCTGCGGCTTTCTGGGTCTCTTGCATCTGGAGATCGTGCGCGAGCGGCTGGAGCGGGAATTCAACCTCGAGCTCATCGCGACCGCGCCCTCGGTCATCTACCGCCTGCATCTCACCGACGGCACCATGAAGGAGCTGCACAATCCGGCCGACATGCCCGATCCCGTGCGCATCGCCTTTATCGAGGAGCCGTGGATCAAGGCGACGATCCTCGTGCCCGACGAACATCTGGGCTCGGTGCTCAAGCTGTGCGAGGACCGCCGCGGCCGGCAGATCGAACTCACCTATGCCGGCAGCCGCGCCATGGTCGTCTATATGCTGCCGCTCAACGAAGTGGTGTTCGATTTCTACGACCGGCTCAAATCGGTGAGCCGCGGCTATGCGAGCTTCGACTATCACATCGAAGGCTATGAGGAAGGCGATCTCGTCAAGATGTCGATCCTCGTCAATGCCGAGCCCGTCGATGCGCTGTCGATCATCGTCAACCGCGCCCGCGCCGAAGCGCGCGGCCGCGCGATGTGCGAGAAACTGAAAGACCTCATCCCCCGGCATCTGTTCCAGATCCCGATACAGGCCGCGATCGGCGGGCGCATCGTGGCGCGCGAGACGATCAAGGCGCTGCGCAAGGATGTGACCGCCAAATGCTATGGCGGCGACATCAGCCGCAAGCGCAAGCTCCTCGACAAGCAGAAAGAGGGCAAGAAGAAGATGCGCCAGTTCGGCAAGGTGGAAATACCGCAGGAGGCTTTCATCGCCGCGCTCAAGATGGATGCGGATTGACAGCGCCCTTTTTCCGCATTGTCATGCGTCATACGATCATCGCGAAACGGTGGGGGATCACCATGAGAAACAATCTGCTTCTGGCAAGCGTCGCTGTGCTGGCCTGCGCGTCGGGCGCCGCATGGGCGGGCAATACCGTGACACGGGTGCCGGTGACATGGGAAACACCAACGAAGCAGAATCTCTATTCCGGCCTCTTCGCCACCTATTCGGCCAATGCGACATCTGTCTCGTTCACGGTGTGCGGTTCGCTGCCGGAAAGCGAAGGCTGTTACGGCTTCGCGACGATGCAGCCGTTCGAACAGGCCTGCGCGGTGCTGGAGGGAAAGCCCAAGATCAACAAAGACAATGTGATGACGCGCGCCATCTATGTGCTCGACAAGCGCACGTCGAAGACCGCGCCGATCACGCTCTATGTCTACAAACGAACCGACACGCTCACCGACAGTGACGACACCGTCCAGGTGACGCTGGAGCAATCAGTGCCGCTGGGGCTGACGGGCGGGTCCAGCTCTCACTGCTCAATGGCGGGCAATGACGACTATGTCTATGCGGCGACGGATCAGGACGAAACCGCAGCCGGGATCAACAAAAAGACCCTCACCGTCAGCCAGCTGGGTGGCTTCAGTCCGCCGTCGACCATCACCTCTATCACCGCCGACGACCGCGGCTACGTCTCGCTGCATTTCGTGGAAGGCTTCTATGTGTTCGCGCCGGACGGATCGGGCGAAGAAGACGGCGGCGGGGCTGCCGACATGGTCAACACACGCAACGGCTGGATACCGCAATAGGGATGACAGCCGTCAGTTGGGTGCGCGTTTGAGCAGCGCTGCGCGGTCGAGCTTCGCGCCCGCGAGATAGACCGCCGCGATGCGGTCCGCATTGACGACATCTTTGGTGGGATCCTGCTCCAGCACGACGAGGTCGGCGCGGCGGCCTGGCTCAATCGCTCCCAACTCCGTCCAGCCGAATTGCTCCGCGTAGTTGCCCGTCGCCGCGGCAAGGGCTTCGCGTGGGCTCAAGCCCGCCCGCACCAGCATTTCGAGTTCGGTGTGCATCGAGATTCCGGGCAACGATCCCTGCCAGGTCGCGCCGCTGGCGGCGAGCACGGGCGCATGATGCGCGATGAGAACCTTGTCGATTGCCCAGCTATGCGTCGCGATCGCTTCCAGGATCGGGCGCAATTTCGGATTGGGATAATACAATTCGCCGGTCGCGGGATCGGTGGTGATGCCGATGGCTTTCGGATCGAGCAGCGCAGCCGCAGGTTCGCGCCACAGATTCCGATGGCCGGGCAACACCGCGTAGAACAGGCTGAAGGTCGGCATGATCGCCGTGTTATGGGCCGCGAGCAGGTCGCCATAACGGGCGACGGCGGGATCGGCAGGATCGATTTTGTCAACGCTTTTGTAGGCCGCGCGTGCGGCCGGACCGTCTGGATCGGCGGCTGCTTTCGCAATCGCGTCGGGCGAAGCCAGCCCGAGCTCGATCCGCGTCATATGCAGGAGGCTGCTCACGCCCGCTTCGATGCCGATGCGATAGGGCGTGGCGATGAATTCGCCATAGGTGACCAGATGCAGGCGGCGCGAGGTCGCGATGAGCGCCTTCGCATTGTCGGGCGTGATGTTGTGGCCGACCCAGATCACACGCGTGCCGCGCCGGGCGGTCTCCGCCAGCTGCGCGTCGGTTTCCTGCGGCGTCAGCTCGTGTTGTGCGTCGCCATCGGCCAGGCGATCGCGCCAGGCGGGATCGCTGCGCAGCAGGTCCCAATCGTCCGTGGTGCCCGCGCCGTCGGCGGGATAGACATGCGGGCTCGGATCGGCAGCGAAATAAAGTGTGCCGCGGCGATCGTCGCCGCTGCCGACGATGGTCGTGACGCCCTCGTAGAGTTCCGCATTGGCTTCGGCCTGGTTCTGCATGCCGCAAAACCCGTCCACGAGGCCGGGGATGATGAACTTGCCGGACAGATCGACAATCTCCGCGCCTGCTGGAATTGGCACCTGCCCCTTCGCGCCGACGGCGGAGATCGTCTTGCCATCGAGAAGAACCACCGCGTTGGCGATGTCATGGCCGGCGCTGCCGTGTTTCGAAACGTCGATCACGGTCGCGCCGACGAGCGCGGTGACGCGCGCCTCCGCATGGCCGCAGACGAGCGACGCCGCGACGGCAATACAAAGCCCGATGGACTTCACGAATCCCCCCCCCGAACCTCAGCCTGGTGCGGGAAGGATAACCCATTGTGTGGCGAAATCAGCAGCGGTGCGGGTGGTAGTAGCACCAGCCGGGACCGCCGCCCCCATAAACGCAACCGGATAGGGCAAGAGCCAGGCCCAGAATGGCAAGGGACGTTCGAAGTCGGCGCATGATGGCGATTCCTTGGTCAGAATCGCCCCTCCAAGGCTGCGATATGGCCACACAATCTGGGCATTTTCGCGGCGGAAGCTTGGGCGAGAGCCCGCGACCTGCTAAGGATAGCCCCGCTCTGCAACTTGCTCTGTCTACGGATGAAACGGCTCGTAGCCCTGATCGATTACGGTTCCGGCAATCTGCGTTCCGCGGAGAAGGCGCTGGCGCGCGCGGCGGCGGAGCATGGCACGGGGCACACGATCGTCGTCACCGCCGATCCGGAGATCGTGGCAGGCGCCGAGCGCATCGTGCTGCCGGGCGTCGGCGCGTTTGCCGATTGCATGCGGGGCCTGGGCGCCCTGCCAGGAATGCGCACGGCACTGGACAACGCGGTGCTGGCGCGCGGTGTGCCGTTCCTCGGCATCTGCGTCGGCATGCAATTGCTGGCGAGCGTGGGCCGCGAATTCGGCGACCATCCGGGACTGGGCTGGATTCCGGGCGAGGTGGTGCGTCTGGCGCCGGCGGACGCGGCATTGAAGATTCCGCATATGGGCTGGAACGAATTGCGCATATTGCAACCCCATCCGTTGCTCGCCGATGTGGCGCCGGGCGACAATGTCTATTTCGTGCATTCGTTCGAATTGCGCCCGCGCGATCCGGCGCACCTGCTTGCGACAACGGATTATGGCGGCGAACTCACCGCCTGCGTGGGACGCGACAATATCGTGGGCGTGCAATTCCATCCGGAGAAAAGCCAGGCGGTGGGTCTGGCACTGCTGCGCAAATTCCTCGCCTGGCAGCCGTGATGTACGAAGATTTTTTGAGCACCAACAGAATCGCGAACACGGAGAAGTATTTCACCTCACCCTTGCGGGGAGGTCGAAATGCGGTCCTCCTACGCTGCTACGCAGCTTCGGAGGATATAGGCACAGACCCTCCGAAGCTTCAGCGTAGGAGGGAACGCATTTCGGGTGGGGGGTACGCCGGCAAAATCCCCCCCACCCGGATCGCCTTCGCTTCGCGCGCAACGCGAAACTCGGCTCTCCGGCCTCCCCGCAAGGGGGAGGCGAAAGACAACACAGAACTCAACACACCATGATCCTGTTCCCCGCCATCGATCTCAAGGACGGAAGCTGCGTGCGGCTGAAGCGCGGCGAAATGGATTCCGCCACGGTGTTCAACGCCGACCCCGCCGCGCAGGCGCGTCTCTTTGCATCGGCGGGTTTCCAATGGCTGCATTGCGTCGATCTCGACGGCGCCTTCGCGGGACGCTCGGCGAATGGCGATGCCATCCGCGCCATCCGCGCGGCGACCCTTCTGCCGATTCAGCTGGGCGGCGGCATCCGCGACCGCGCCGCGATCGAAGCCTGGCTCGATGCGGGCATCACGCGCGTGATCCTGGGCACGGCCGCGTTGCGCGATCCCGATCTCGTGCGCGACAGCGCCCGCGCGCATCCGGGCCGCATCGTCGTCGGCATCGATGCGCGCGACGGCAAAGTGGCGGTCGAGGGCTGGGCGGAGACCTCAAAGCTGGACGCCACCGACCTGGCGCGCCGCTTCGAGGACGCTGGCGTGGCCGCGATCGTCTTCACCGACATCTCCCGCGACGGGATGGGCCAGGGCGTCAATGCCGAAGCGACGGCCGCTCTCGCACGCAGCGTGCGGATACCTGTCATCGCCTCGGGCGGCGTTGCCGCGCTTGCCGATATCGAAATGCTGGCCGCGATCCCCGGCCTCGCGGGCGTCGTGATCGGCCGCGCGCTTTATGACGGCAGCCTCGATGCCGCCGCGGCGCTCGCATGCGCGGGACAGTGGCCATGAGCGATCCCGTCTATACCCGCGGTCACCGATCCGTAGCAGTGACGAAACTCAAAAAGGGAACGACACACGATGTTTGACATGCGCGTCCTCGCCGCATGGACGGCTGCGCTCGCCATTTCCGGCGCCGCTCCGGCCATAGCCGCCAAAATCACGGTTTTCGATGTCTCGGGAGCCACCGAAACCTACGCCGATGCCATCAACGATCCTGGCGCGATCACGGGCTGGTACCTCGACAGCAAAAGCAACGCGCATGGCTTTGTGCGCGCGACGGACGGCACGATCACGAGCTTCGACGTTTCGGGCGGCACCCAGACCCAGCCGGACAGCATCAACGACAAGGGCGCGATCGCGGGCTATTTCCAGGGCCCGAGCTTTTACCAGAGCTTTGTGCGCGCGGCCGACGGCACGATCACGACATTCTACGATACGGGTGCGACGACCGCGGCCGCCATCAACGACAAGGAAGCGGTCGCCGGCAGCTGGCAGGATAAGAGCCAGGTCTGGCACGGCTTTGTGCGCGCGAAGAACGGCACGATCGCGAGCTTCGATCCCACAGGAGCGACCGCGACCTATCCGTTCGGCATCAACGGCAAAAGCGCGATTGCGGGGTACTACCTCGACAGCAAGAACATCTATCACGGATTCCTGCGGGCGGCCGATGGCACCATCACGAGCTTCGATCCGGAGGGTTCGGTTTATACCGCCGCGACCGGCATCAACGACCAGGGCGTGGTGGCCGGCTGCTACGCGGATTCGAGCGACAAGTTCCACGGCTTTGTGCGCGCCGCCGACGGCACAGTCACAAGCTTCGATGTGTCGGGCGCGACCGGTGGCACCTTTGCGAACAGCATTGACGCCAAAGGCGCCGTCGCCGGCTACTATGTGATATTCGGCGGCGCCTATCACGGCTTCGCGCGTGCGGCCGATGGAACGATCAAGACCTTCGATCCGCCCAACTCGACCTACACCAGACCGGAAAGCATTGCCGGACATTCGGCGGTCTCGGGCTACTTCTCGGACACGAGCGGCGTGTACCACGGATTTCTGCGGGGAAAATGAACCGCGGGAATCGAAGGTCGCGAAATAGATTTAACAGATTGTCCGTCGAGGAAATGCATTTCACGTCCCGCGATTCCCGAGAATCGTTACCGCTTGGGAATAGGTATCCTGTCGCCGAAACTCAAAGCTACTCGCGAACCTGTTCCGGCACTCTCAGTAGCAGTCTCCAATGCAGACGGTAGTCGTTGGACAGGAGCCAGTCTGGAATGGGAGCAGACGCCTCTCGGGCGCGTCTGAATGCTACGGAATAAGCGAGAAAGGACATCAGCACTAGGTGAAGTATCAAGGTGATTGCCGCCACAATCACAGCGGCAAGAGCGAAGAGTACAAATACGCGCGCAGGATGCTCGCCCGCGCTGTTGGACCTCACGACCGCACGGAGAACCCCAATGCAACATAGGAGATACAGTGCAACAAAAGATCGAATGAAGTTCCTTTTCTCTCGACCATAATTGGCCGAAAAGAAGTTCGTCAGAAGTCGGAAATATATTTGCATGGCGTCTCGGTTTGTTTGGGGGCCGCGCTTAACTGTGATGCGCCCCCAACGGATTGCGAAAATTAATTGCCTAATTCGGTTGCCGTTTGGTTGGCTATACGAAGAATACGGAGAATACGATGACAGCGGCAACGTTCACCATTTATGCTTCGAGCGTCAGGAACGCTGCCGCTGTCACTGAATTTTCCTGAATTTCGGTCACTGAATTTCCGATTTGTTAGTCCCGCTTTGTCGGGGCGTTCCACCCTTCAGCAGATAGGTGGCTCCTGCGATACCAGCTAAAGCGACAAACGGAAGTATGATCGTGATAATTTGAAGCCGCTCCTGTATTTCTGTGATGTAGTGCAGTGTCCCATGATCGTTGTATACGGATGTAAGGTCATTCTCAGGTTGCGGTGAAGCAGGACCCTTTTCAAAATCGTGGACAAGCGCCGTTTCGACAAACCCCTCACCGAACAGCAGGACAACGGAAACGACCAGCAAAATTTGGCCAGAGAATCGCCTACCTAGATTCAAACCCATATCATTTACTCACCTCGAATGCAGTGACAACAGCAGCGTTCACCGTTTATGCTTCGAGCGTGGGGAACGCTGTCGCTGTCACCAAATTTCACGTTAGGGTTTCTCGTCTAGCAGGCGGCGCCATTTACTAAGTCTTCCATGCGCTGTTTCAGCGTCGCGCCGTCTTGGTCGCCTAGCAATATGAGTTGCCGAGTTGCTCCCGACTTCAAAAAAAGAACGAGCGCTCCGGACTGACGCAATCCTCCCAGTCCAAATCCAGCTTCTGATTTGACGACTTCACCCGGCTGTAGCTCAATGGATGATATTTCACGAAATGCAATCTGGAAGTTTGCGGGATCGGCTGCGAGGAATGCTGGGCCGGAAACATCCATATCGTTGTACTGAGACGGCGTGGCGCCCCTTACATATCCCTTTGGGTCGAATGTAATAGACCGAGCAAGACCACGTGGGTTCAACGATATGTTAAGCGCTCCAAACCGCGCCCTTGCGCCACACAGCATATGATCCGTTATGAACACGCTGTAAAAGCGGTTCCAATAGAATGGCATTAGTTCCATCGCTAGGAAACGATCCGCCGTTCTTGTCTCAAGCGCAAGCTGGCCGGCTGGTGTGGCAGGTAATTTGGGCATTTGGGGGAACCAGCGGAAAGAGAAGCTTGGCAGATTTTTGAGCTGTCGGCCGCAATTGGTAGTGAGCTGGATTACGACGAACGTCGCCCAAACTCCAAAAAATGCGGTGACTTTAGGAAAACTTCCCTGTGACCCAGGCCGCATCGAAGCCAAGGCTGTATGGATCAGCACTCCTCCTAAGACGATTCCCCAAACGGCCGAAAGCACATATGCGATTGAAATCCAAATTCGCGGGGAAGAACGCTGAACTCGCAGACCGTCGCGAATTTTCACCTCTTTCTGAACAGTCGCGCGCGAGGCCATCATGACAGCGACGAACCATGCGAAGCATAGAAATATGAGAAGCAGCAGAAGCGCCATTGTGAGCAATAGATGTTCAAACGGATGGAATAGTTAGTGCAATGTGCAATCTACTGAGGTCAGAGTCGAAATTTCTTCCTTGCGGAAATAGTCTGTAGACGGAATATATTTCATTTCACGCACCTCCGCCCAGCCGGCGGATCACATCGTCGAGCTGTTCCAGCGTGCGGTAGGCGATCTTCAATTCACCGCCTGTGGATCCTTTGTGGGCGATCTCAACTTTCAGGCCCAGAACATTGGTGAGGCTCGTTTCCAGCGCTTTGGTATCGGCGTCCTTGCGCGCCGGCGCCTCCGGTTTCGCCGGTTTGGGCTTCGTGCCGTGCTCGGCCTGGCGCACGGACATCTGGGTTTTCATGATGGCGAGCGCGCGCGCCTCCGCCACCTTCTGCGGCAGGCCCACCAGCGTGCGGCCATGGCCGGCGGTGAGCGCCCGCTCCCACAACAGCTTCTGCACGGAGAGCGGCAAAGTGAGCAGGCGCAGGGAATTCGCCACATGGCTGCGGCTCTTGCCCACCTGCGCGGCCATGCGCTCCTGCGTGTAGCGGAATTTCTCCATCAGCTCGCGATAGGCGGTCGCCTCCTCGATCGGGTTGAGGTCGCTGCGCTGGATATTCTCCACGATGGCGAGCTCGAGCGATTCCGCATCGCTGACTTCGCGCACCACCACCGGCACGTCATGGAGCTTCGCCAGCTGCGCCGCCCGCCAGCGCCGCTCGCCGGCGACGATCTCGAACGCGTCCGCCTCGCCCGCGATGGGGCGCACGAGAATGGGCTGCAGCACGCCTTTCTCGCGGATGGAATCGGCGAGGCTCATCAGATCGGCGCCGTCGAAATCCTTGCGCGGCTGGAACCGGTTGGGTCGCAGGAAACCTACGGGAAGCGTGCGCTGGCTGCGGGCGCCGCCTTCGGCCTTCGTTTCGGGGAGCGCGACATCGTCGCCGATCAGCGCCGAAAGCCCGCGGCCCAGCCCGCGATGGCGGCCGTCTTCGCCCTTTTTCGCCTCGGTCATGCCGCCACCCGCACGCGTTCGCGCTGGATCAGCTCGCCGGCGAGCTTGATATAGGCCTGGCTGCCGGGACAACGCAGATCGTAAACCAGCGCGGGCAGGCCGTGGCTCGGCGCTTCGGAAATACGCACATTGCGGGGGATCACGGTCTGATAGACCCGGTCGCCCATATGCTTGCGCACATCGGCGGCCACCTGGTCGCTGAGCCTATTTCGCTTGTCATACATGGTGAGCACGATGCCCTGGATCTCGAGGGAAGGGTTGAGGCTGGTCCGCACGCGCTCGATGGTCTTCAAGAGCTGGCTGAGCCCTTCGAGCGCGAAGAATTCGCATTGCAGCGGCACGATCACGGCATCCGCCGCGGCCATGGCGTTGACCGTGAGGAGCGACAGCGAGGGCGGGCAATCGATCAGCACATAGGAGAAGCGCCCGCTGTTTTCGGCGCCGAACCTGTCGAGCGCGTCTTTCAACCTGTAGTTGCGGCGCGGCAGTTCGATGAGCTCCAGTTCCGCGCCGGACAGATCGACCGTAGAGGCGACCAGCGAGAGGCCGGGGATTTTGGTCGACATCAGCGCGTCCGCGACCTGTGCCTCGCCCATAAGCACCTCATAAGACGTCACTTTCCGCTCCGAGCGCGGAATGCCCAGGCCGGTCGACGCGTTGCCCTGCGGGTCGATATCGACGATCATCGTCGGCTGGCCGATGGCGGCCAAAGCGGTGCCCAGATTGATGGCCGTGGTCGTCTTGCCGACGCCGCCTTTCTGGTTGGCTACAACCAGAACGCGAGGAGGTCGGGGAATTGGCGTATCAGGCGACATGGCGGATATCCCGGATTTCGAGAATGACGCCCGAGGGATCGGAACGGCTCCGATGCTCCGTGACCTTCATCCTCCAGGATTTGCGTGTCCCGGTCAATTCGACCGCTACAGATTGACCCCTTAGAAACAGGCATTTCGTGCGGCGGCCGAGGAAAGGCTGTGCATAGAGGAGCAGGCGGTCGAGCGACGCGCAGGCCCGGGCCGTAACCAGATCGAACGGTTCGGGAGCGGCGCTCTCGATCCGCGTATTGCGGATGTCTACTTCGACTCCCAGGCGCTCGGCACCGGCCGCGAGAAACTTGCATTTCTTGGCGGTCGCTTCGTAAAGCACCGTCCGGAAGCCGGGCCGTTCCTTGAGGAGCACCGCGAGGATCAGCCCGGGAAAACCCGCGCCGCTGCCGAGGTCCACGAGGCTCCGGGCGTCCTTAGGAATCAGCGGCAACAGCTGCGCCGAATCCCAAACATGCCGTCGCCACACGTCGTCGAGCGAGCGGGCGGAGACGAGATTATGCCGCGCATTCCAGTCGGTTAGCAGCGCGACGAAGGCCTTCAGCCGCGCCAATGTTTCACGTGAAACATTGGCCTGCGCCTGGAATTCGGACGGGCCGAAAATCTCAGGCGACGGCGCGGGCGCTGGCGCGGACATGGGCGAGCATGAGAGTGAGGGCGGCTGGCGTCACACCGTCGATCCGGGCCGCCTGGCCCAGCGTGGCGGGGCGAATGGAGGTGAGTTTCTGGATGGCTTCTGTGGAAAGCCCCACGACGGCGCGGTAGTCGATATCCGCCGGCAGGCGCAGGGCCTCGTCGCGCCGGAAGGCCAGAATGTCCGCGTCCTGCCGGTCCAGATAGCCGGCATATTGGGCGTCGATCTCGAGCTGCTCCGCGACGCCAGGATCGATCTCTGAAAGCTCCGGCCAGATGCGGGTGAGCACGGCGAAATCCACGCCCGGTAGTGCGAGAAGCGCGCCGCCGTCGCGCCAGGCGCCGTCCAGCCGGACGGCAATGCCGTGCTGGCGGGCCTGGTTGGGCGTGAGCCGCAATTGGGAAAGCCTCAGCCGCGCGGCATCGAGCCGGGTGCGCTTCGCCGCAAAGCTCGCGGCACGGCGTGGGCCCACCAGGCCGGACTCTGCGCCGAACGCCGTTAGCCGCTGGTCGGCATTGTCGGCCCGTAGCGTGAGCCGGTATTCGGCGCGTGAGGTGAACATGCGATAGGGCTCGGTCACGCCCTTGGTGACGAGATCGTCGATCAGCACCCCGATATAGGCGGTGGCGCGATCGAGAATGACAGGCGCGCTGCCGGCCGCGGCGCGGGCCGCGTTCCAGCCCGCCATCAGGCCCTGAGCCGCCGCCTCTTCATAGCCCGTGGTGCCGTTGATCTGGCCGGCCAGATAGAGGCCGGGCACAAGCTTGGTCTCCAACGAAGGGTGCAATTCCCGCGGATCGACATAGTCATATTCTATGGCGTAGCCCGGCCGCTGCATCACAGCGTTCTCCAGGCCCGGAATGGTCTTGAGCAGCGCCAGCTGCACATCTTCCGGCAAAGAGGTCGAAATCCCGTTGGGATAGATCGTGTCGTCGTCGAGGCCCTCGGGTTCGAGGAAAATCTGGTGCCCATCGCGCCCCGCGAAACGCACGATCTTGTCCTCGATCGAGGGGCAATAGCGCGGTCCCGTGCTCTCGATCTGGCCGGAATAAAGCGGCGCGCGGTCGAGATTGGCGCGGATGAGGGCATGGGTTTCGGGCGTCGTGCGCGTCACATGACACACGACCTGCGGCGTCGCGATCCGTTCGGTGAGGAACGAGAACGGCACGGGCGGGTCGTCGCCGGGCTGAACCGTGAGCGAGGCGAAATCGATGGTTCGGCCGTCGAGGCGGGGCGGGGTGCCCGTCTTGAGCCGGCCCATCTGAAGGCCCAGGCCATACAAGGTTTGCGACAGCCCGAGCGACGGCGCTTCGCCCACCCGGCCCGCCGGAATCTTGCGTTCGCCGATATGGATGAGTCCACGCAGGAACGTACCCGTCGTGAGCACCACCGCTCTGCATGTCAATGTACGTCCGCCGGCGGTCACCACCCCGGCAACGCGACCGCCCTCGAGCACGAGGTCCTCTGCGGCGTCTTCGAGGATGTCGAGCCCGTCCGTCGCCGCGAGCGCCGCCTGCATGGCCTGGCGATACAGCTTGCGATCGGCCTGGGCGCGGGGGCCGCGCACGGCCGGGCCTTTGCGGCGGTTGAGCAGGCGAAACTGGATACCCGCGGCATCGGCAACGACACCCATGAGACCGTCCAGCGCGTCGATCTCGCGGACCAGATGGCCTTTGCCCAGCCCGCCGATCGCGGGATTGCACGACATTTCGCCGATTGTGGTGATCTTGTGCGTGAGGAGCAGCGTATTGGCTCCAAATCGTGCGGCAGCGGCAGCGGCTTCGCAGCCGGCATGTCCGCCGCCAATCACGATCACATCATAGGATGCCATGGCTGTTCCTTAGGGTCGCTCCCACCGCCACGCAAGATGTTTCACGTGAAACATTCACCGGCGCCCCATCATGAAAACGATGCAGGAATAAATTCCGCCGTGCCATCGTCCATTATAGGCCATCTCCAAAAAATGCACTTCCCATAGACCGCTTTTTCCGATATCCTTTCCAGTGAAAGAAGCAGGCGGTCGCATGGCGCACGCGCAAAATCTGCCGGCCGAAAGCCCCGCCCCGGCAGCGGTCCTGACCCGGGCGACGTTGAAAGCCGGAATGAATCTCGGACTTTCCAGCCGGATCCTCTCCAGGATCATCGGCGTGTCGGAGGCGACGGTTTCACGGCTGCGAAACGGGCAACGCCTGCTCTTGCCCCATGAGAAATCGTTCGAGCTGGCGGTTCTGTTTGTGCGCCTCTATCGCGCGCTGGACGCAATCGTCGGCGGCGACGATGCGGTGGCGGCCGCGTGGCTGCGCAACGACAACACCGCGCTCAACGGCCGCCCCATGAATCTGATCCAATCGCTCGCGGGTCTTGTGTATGTCATCCAGTATCTGGACGCACGACGCGCTCTTATCTGATCGCGTGGCGCTCGCGCGCGAATGCTGGCGTGTCGTCGAAGCGCAGCATCGCATCTCCACGATGAAGCTCGTCGATTCGCAGGCGGAGCAGGCCGTGCTCGAAAGCATCCTGGAGGATTCGAAACCGCCCATCCCGCAGGATTGCCGTCATCTCGATTATCTGCTCTTCACGCCGTTTCGTTATGCGGCCTATCCGCAAGGCTCGCGCTTCCGCCGCGCGGGCATGACGCCGGGCGTGTTCTACGCGGCCAGCGACGCCGAAACGGCGATCGCGGAGCTCGCCTTCCACCGCTTGTTGTTCTATGCGGAATCCCCGGCCACGCCGTTCCCGAAAAACCCCGCCGAGTACACCGCGTTCTCTGTCCGTATACAGACGATTGCCGCGCTCGACCTCACGCAACCACCGCTCGCGGCCGACGAAGCGGCGTGGACGCAATTGCAGAACTACGAAGCGTGCCAGTCGCTCGCCGACGCCGCGCGCATCGCCGCCATCGAAGCCATCCTATATGCGTCGGTGCGCCATCCCGCGCATCGCACTTGTTGCGCCGTTCTCAGATGCTGTGCGTTTGCAAATCCGCGGCCGGTCAAATTGCAATCCTGGCGCATTCTCGTCAGCCGTCGCGGCGCCTTCGCCAGTTGCGAAGCGCCGGCCGGCGGCGTCACCTTTCCGATTGAAATGTTCTCGGCTGACACGCGGCTTCAGCCCCTGATGGCAGCGGCGGGCTGATCTCCGCCGCGGGAAAAACAAATGGCCTCGGGGGCATCAGACTCTCGCTTTCAGCGTTGCCGGCGAAATGTTATGTTCGAACGTCATCCATCGGCGACTGCGACCATCGGAAAAAGCAAGCGGGACGGGGGGATATCATGCGAACCATTGCTGCGCGAATTCGGACTATTGCGCTGTGCGGGGTGGCGTCGATCCTCTGGGCAGGGCTCTGCGTTCCGGGCCAGGCCAAACCGGTCTTTGTGACGATCGACGTTTCCGGAGCCGATGCCACGAGCGCCCAGGGCGTCAATGCCGGTGGCGACGTCGCCGGCCAATACCAGGACGATGCCGGGTTCCACGGCTTCGTGCGCGCCGGCGACGGCACGATCGCGACATTCGATCCTTCCGGCTCCTATGGAACCTATGTCGGGGGCATCGACGATTCCGGCGCGATCACGGGCACCTATACGGACGGCACCGGCCAGGGCGGAGACAACACGCTCCACGGCTATGTGCGGAGCAATGGCGGAGCGATCTCGGTCTTCGACGCGCCCGGCGCCGGCACCATGAACGGCCTCGGCACGACCGCCAGGGGCATCAACAATAAGGGCGCGATCGTGGGCTATTACGAGGACAGCGGCTTCGTGTCTCACGGCTACGTTCTTTCGAAGGGCGGAACCTTCGCGGAATTCGACGCACCCGGCGCTGGCACGGGCAATTCGCAAGGCACGTTCCCAGTTGCGATCAACGCCAAAGGCGTCGTCACCGGATCCTATGTGGACGGCAATGGCATCTTCCACGGCCTGGTGCGCACGCCCGACGGAACGATCACGGAGTTCGACCCTCCGGGGTCTTTTTCAACCGGCGGCAACGCCATCAATGCGAAAGGCACGATCGCCGGAGAATATGACGATGGCACCGGCCTGCATGGGTTTGTGCGCACCAGCGACGGCACGATCACCGCTTTCGATCCCCCGGGCTCCACGGCGACCTACGCCCTCGGCATCAGCAACAACGGCATGATCGCGGGCTACTATCAGAACGGTTCGGGCTATGTGGGGTATGTGCGGGCTGCCGGCGGAAAGATCAAAACCTTCACCGTTCCCGGCGCCACGACCATTTTTGCCAACGGCATCGGCGACAAGGGCGGCCTGATCGCCGGAGAATATTTCGATGATGCCGGCGCGCATGGTTTCCTGCGCTCGAAATGAGTTCCCGATCGGTGCATGCTCATAGTCACGCGTAACCTGGCGAGGCGATGCCATGACGACGACGCCCTTCAGAATGGGGTTCAACAATTTCTCCGGCTATTACGGCTACGTGCCGAACGGCTATCAGGGCTTCGATTTTTCGGAAATGTATTATGGCAATGCCAACCCGCTGATCGTTGACCCCTACCACACCGGCTATGAGAACGATCTCCATGGCCGGGGCGAAGCGTTCAGTCTCGCGGAAGACAATGTCTCCAACGGCTATGCCTGGGGCGCGTTCTATTCGCCCACCAGGGAAACGTTCACGCTCACAAGCGGCGATTTCGCGTCCGCCTGGGACCAGGAACAGTCCGTCAAATTCACCACCTACAAGGGCGCGCATGTTGTCGCGTCCGCCTACATCACGGTCAGCATCTCCGGCCAGAAGATCGACTTCGCGAATTACGGCAGCGACTTCAGGAACATCACGAAGGTGCGTTTCGAAACCAGCTACAAATACGCTGTCAACCAATCCAGCGTTTACGGCAAGGGCTGGCAGCTCGTGGTCGACAATCTCAAAGGCGTTTGGAACGGCGCGAAACCACAAGCCTTCGGCGCGCAGCATCATGCCCATATCGCGCATCCGCTGCTGGCGGCGGCGCCTGCACAGGCTTTGGCGTTGTCAGATCATGATGCGCACGGCGCCGGCGCGCATGTCGCTTTCCATTCCGCGCTCACCTCGCTCGATTCAACACTCGCCCATCACGACGGCCTGACGGCGGAGTTCACGCTGCCGGGTGCTGTGGAGCATTTCGGGGTGGTGTGAGACCGGTCGGTCCACTTCCCGATACAAAACCTTTGAAGACGACATCTAGCAACTCTTCGGTATCGATGCGCCTCATGCTGGCACAAGAAACGAACAAGGTATGGACAATCAGTCCAAGAAGCATTGGATTGGAAGTGTCACAACGATGCAATAGAATCGATGCGGAATTTAGAGGAGCAATTCATGAGAATTGCGGCATTGCGCATAGTGTGCACGTTTGTATTGGCAGTAGCGCTGTGGGCACTAACGGGAATCGTGTTGGACAACAGCGCGTCTGCGGGCGCTTATCGCGTTCTTCACAATTTCTGTTCCAAACCGAATTGCAAGGATGGCGCAAACCCGTCTTCCGGTCTCGCTATCGATGGTGCCGGTAATCTTTACGGGACGACCTACGATAGCGGCGCCCATAGCGGCGGAGTTGTTTTCGAGCTATCGCCCACCGGTGAGAAAAACAAATGGCAGTACACGGTGCTCTACGCCTTTTGCCGCAAGTCAGGATGCCCCGATGGCGCATCGCCGGATGCCGCCCTGATTGTCGATACGGTGGGGAATCTTTACGGAACGACACATGCCTTTGGCAAAGAACGCGGTGGCACGGCATTCGAATTATCTCCGAACATCGATCATACGAGTTGGGATTATCGTGTGTTGCATTTTTTTGGCGGTAACGGCACCAATGACGGCTTCACCCCCAATGGTTTGACCTACGCCGGTGCGCAAACCGGCGCGCTGTACGACGGCGTATCGCCCCTTTACGGTACGACATTCGCGGGCGGCACCGAAGGGTTTGGTTCCGTATTTGAAATGAAGTTGAACGACAAAAAAACGAGATGGACAGAGGCCGTTATTTACTCCTTTTGTTCTCTCCCGAACTGCGTGGACGGTTACTCCCCTGCATCCAATTTATTTGTTCAGGGATCGACAGGCCTGTTCGGTACTACCACGGTGGGCGGCACCGAATACAATGGCGTGGTATTCAAACTGAGCCGCGACAAAAATAATCTGTGGTCGCAAACCATTCTCTATAATTTTTGCGCGCTTGCAGATTGTGCAGACGGTTCCTACCCGATCGGTACTTTGGTTATGGACCCAGCCGGAAACCTGCTCGGCACCACAACATATGGCGGCAGTACACCGTGCGATACCGGGGAAGGCTGCGGGGTGTTGTTCAAGGTCTCGTCCGCTGGAGTTGAAACGGTGTTTTACGATTTCTGCTCGGCGCAGAACTGCACCGACGGCGAGCAACCTATGGCCGGCCTTATCACCGACGCTTCCGGCAATCTCTACGGGACCACAACCTATGGCGGGGCGGTAGGTGCAGGAACGGTGTTCGAGTTCAGCGGAACCTATAGCGTGCTCCATAGCTTCGAGACTGGATGCTGCAAAGACGGAGGTTATCCTTACGCACCGCTGATTATGGACGGATCGGGAAACCTTTTCGGCACGGGGCGGTACGCCGGGAAGAACGATGGAGGCATCGTCTTTCAGCTAAAGCCGTAGATGAATCAATGGACTGAAAGGATTCGCCGAAGATCTACGAAGTGAATATGTGCCGCTCACTTCCCGATACAGAAATCCCGGAATACGACATCGAGCAGTTCCTCGATGTCGACGCGGCCGGCGATGCGGCCGAGCGCGCGCAATGCGAGTCGCAATTCCTCTGCGATGAGTTCGGACTGACCCTGATTGCGGGCGCGCTGCAACGCTTCGACGGCGCCTTGCAGCGCGTGGCGATGTCGCGCGCGGGTGATGAGCGGGAATTCGCGCGGGCGGTCGAGCCGCTCGCGCACTTTAGCGATGAGGGTTTCGACCAGCGCGTCCATACCCTCGCCGGTGCGGACGGAGATGGTGATAGGGTTTTCCGACAGGGTTGGTCCTTCACCGTTCGCCCCCCACCCGAAATGCTGCGCATTTCGACCTCCCCTCAAGGGGGAGGTTGAAAAAACGCCAGTACTTGTATCCGCCACCACTTTGAGAAGGTCGATCTTGTTCCACACGACGAGCGCCGCATTTGCCACCGCATCTTCGGGCAGGCCGACGAATGGCTCGGGCGAGGTGCCGTCGAGCAGCAGCAACGTAAGGTCGCCGCTCTCCGCGCGGGCGAGCGCCCGGCGCACGCCTTCGCTTTCGATCGCATCCTCGCTCAGCCTAAGTCCCGCCGTGTCGGCGATGGTGACGGCATAGCCGCCCAGATCGAGCCGTGCTTCCAGCACATCGCGGGTGGTGCCCGGCCGGTCCGACACGATGGCGATTTCCCGCCTGGCCAGCGCATTGACGAGCGAACTCTTGCCCGCATTGGGCGGTCCGATCACGGTGAGCATGAGCCCTTCGCGGGTGATTTCTCCGCTGCGGCCGTCTGCCATGTGGCGGCCGATCTCGTCGAGCAAAGCCGCGATCCCGTCGCGGATCTGCGTGTCGAGACCGTCCGGCAAGTCCTCGTCGGAAAAATCGATGCCGGCCTCGGCATGCGCCGAGAGGCGGACGATGCGCGCCCGCCAACCCTCATAGAGACGCGCCAGCGCGCCGTCATATTGGTCCAGCGCCTGGCGGCGTTGCGACGGGGTTTCCGCGTCGATCAGGTCGGCCAGCGCCTCCGCCTGGGTGAGGTCGAGCCGGCCGTTCTCCACCGCCCGTCGGGTGAACTCGCCCGGCTCGGCGGGACGGAGCCCCGGCAGATGCGCCAAGGCGTCAAGCACGGCCTGGATCACGGCGCGGCCGCCATGCAAATGGAATTCGGCGACATTCTCGCCGGTGGCGCTGGCCGGCGCGGGGAACCACAACACAATCGCCTCGTCGAGCGGCTCTCCCCCGCCGCCTTGCAGCTGCCGCACGGTCGCCACCCTGGGGGAGGTGATGCGGCCCGCCAGCGCCGTGAGCGCTTCGCCGGCCCGTTCGCCCGACACACGCACGACCGCGATCGCGCCCCTTCCGGCCGGGGTCGAGACGGCAAATATCGTCCCGCCGCTACGAATCATCGGCAACTGTCCATCTTCAACGCAAAGCGTGCGGAGAATACGCGGGGATTGCGGAGAATAATACGCGCGCCTTCTCTCCCTGCGTCCTCGGCGAATCCTCTGCGTCCCCTGCTTTAACCTTTCTTCGGCGTGTTTTCGCGCATGAACCGCTGGAACTGCTCAAGTCCCTGATTGCCCCAGGAAAACCAGGTCTTCAGGATCGCTTCCGGGTCGGTGGCGCTGTCGAGCGCGGACATCATGCGCCGCTCCATTTCCGACATGAGCTTTTTCTGCAGTTCCGTGACATCGGGCAATCCCATGACGCGGCGGGCCTCGTCGGGCGTCATGTCGACCTCTACGTGAACTTTCATTTTTTAACCGCCCTTCCAGCTTGTGACCGTCACGTTTGGCAGGCTAAGAGGCTAAAACCAACACCGCCCCGCCGCAACGCCGCCGCCGGGATGACACCAGGACCACCCCCATGAGTCAGAATCAGCTCGACCGCGAATCCAGCCCCTATCTGCTCCTGCACAAGGACAATCCCGTCCATTGGCGTGCCTGGGGGCCGGAGGCGCTCGCCGAGGCGGAAGAGACGGGCAAACCAATCCTGCTCTCGGTCGGCTATTCCGCCTGCCACTGGTGCCATGTGATGAACCACGAGAGCTTCCGCGATGCGGAAACCGCCGCGCTGATGAACGAGTTGTTCGTCAACATCAAGGTGGACCGCGAGGAACGCCCCGATATCGACCAGATCTATCAGACGGCCGCGAATGCGATGGGGCACAATGGCGGCTGGCCGCTCACCATGTTCCTCACGCCCCAGGCCGAGCCCTATTTCGCCGGCACCTATTACCCCAACGAGGAACGGCAGGGCCAACCCGCCTTCAAGAACGTGCTTTCGGAAGTGGCCCGCATCTTCCACGAGCAGAAGGAACCCGTCGCCAACACCGCCGCGCGCGTGCAGCAATCCTTCGCCAATCTGTGGGCGCGCGATCTGCGCGGCAATCTGGATGGTGGCGTCATCGACCAGGTCGCGATCCGCATCGGGCAACGCTTCGATATTTTCTACGGCGGCATCACGGGCGCGCCGAAATTCCCCTCCGTGGAGCTCACCGAGATCCTGTGGCGCGCGCATCTGCGCACCGCCGTGACGCCCTTCCTCCAGCTCGCGCTCACCACACTCGACGGGCTGTGCATGGGCGGCGTCTACGACCATATCGGCGGCGGCTTCGCGCGCTACGCCACGGACGAACGCTGGCTCGTGCCGCATTTCGAGAAAATGCTTTACGACAGCGCCTTGATCGTCGATCTGCTCACCCTGTCATGGCAGCACAACCGCTCGGCCCTCTATCGCGACCGCGTGGAAAACACGCTGGGCTGGGTGCTGCGCGAAATGGTGCTAGAGCAGGGCGCTTTCGCCTCCAGTCTCGATGCCGACACCGACGGCGAAGAAGGCAAATATTATCTGTGGAGCGAGGCGGAGATCGACGCGGCGCTCATGGGCACGTTCGCGCAACGCTTCAAGCAGGCCTATGGCGTGCGCCGCGAAGGCAATTTCCAGGGCAAGAATCTGCTCCAGCGCATCGGCAACGCGCCCTATCCCATGCCGGAGGCCGACGAGGCGCTGCTCCAGAAGCAGCGCGAATTGCTGCTGGCCGCCCGGCTGAAGCGCACGCCGCCACACCGCGACGACAAGGTGCTCGCCGACTGGAACGGCATGATGATCGCGAGCCTCGCCAATGCGGGCATCGTGTTTCGCCAGCCGCAATGGACGGCGGCGGCGATGCGCGCGTTCGAGTTCATCGCGAACACGCTGGGCGATTCCGGCCGCCTCTACCATTCCTGGCGCGACGGCAAACGCAATCGCCAGGGCTTCGCCGACGACTATGCCCATATGGCGACGGCGGCCTTCATCCTGTGGGAAGCGACAACCGACAAGAAATATCTCGAGCACGCGAAGACCTGGGTCCACACGCTCAACGAGCATTACTGGGATTCGCAGAACGGCGGCTATTTCTATACCTCCGACGATTCCGATCCGCTCATCGTTCGTACACGGAGCGTGTTCGACCAGGCGACGCCCTGCGCCAACGGCACGATGGTGGCGCTCCTGTCGCGCCTGCATTACGCGACGGCGGACAATGGCTATCGCGACCGCGCCAACGCGCTCATCCAGGCGTTCTCCGGCGAGGTGGCACGCGCCTTCGTGTCCATGGGCTCCTACATCAACGGCCTCGAGGTGGCGCTCACGGGCTTGCAGATCGTCATTGTCGGCCCCCTCGGCAACGCGAAAACCCATGAGCTCGTCAACGCCGTGCTGGGACGCAGCCTGCCCAACCGCACGTTGATGGTTGTGGGGCCCAATGAGACCCTGCCGGAAAGCCATCCCGCGGCGGGCAAGACGATGCAGAACGGACAGCCGACGGCCTATGTGTGCCAGCGCAACACCTGTTCGGCGCCGATCTCCAATCCCGTTACGCTGTCGCAGGTACTGCAATTGCCGGCGAATGTGCAAGGCCAGGCGTAATGGCGCGAAAAGAGCCAGCGTGACAATTTCTGCGAGCGTGGCGCCGGCAGGCAAGACACGTTAACGTCGGTCAGTTGGGGCGAGATGGAGCGGACGATGAGCGGCGGACAGGATATCACCATCACCGGTCCCGACGGCGCCTTCGGCGGCTATCTCGCGGCTCCCGCCGCCGGTCGCGGCCCCGGCATCGTCATCATCCAGGAAATTTTCGGCGTGAACGGCTTCGTGCGCGCGGTCGCCGACACTTACGCGGCGCGCGGTTATTTCGCGCTCGCGCCCGATCTGTTCTGGCGCATCGAACCCAATGTGCAGCTCACCGACAAAACCGAAGCCGAATGGAAACAGGCCTTCGAGTTGATGAACAAATTCAATGCCGATACGGGGATTGCCGATATCCAGGCGACCATCGCGCAGCTGCGGCACATGGCCGGCAGCAATGGCAAGGTCGGCGCCGTGGGGTACTGCCTGGGCGGGATGCTCGCCTATCTCACCGCCGCGCGCACCGATTGCGACGCCTCGGTCGGTTATTATGGCGTCAACATCCAGAACCTGCTGGGCGAGGCGAAGACGATCCGCAAGCCGCTCCTGCTGCATATCGCCGAAAAAGACCAATATGTTTCGCCGGACGCGCAGAAGCAGATCATCGACGGCCTGAAGCCCTATCCGCTCGTGACGATCCATACTTACCCCGCGATGGATCACGCCTTCGCCCGCACCGGCGGCGAACATTTCGACCAGGCCAATGCGGAACTCGCGAACGGACGCACCGCCACCTTCTTCCGCCAGCATCTGAGTTGACGCGATGAAAGCTATCCGCATTCACAAGACCGGCGGGCCCGAAGTTCTGACCCTCGAAGACATCGCATTGCCGCTGCCGGCCGCGGGGCAGGTACGCGTGCGTCACACGGCGATAGGCGTCAACTTCATCGACACCTATCATCGCTCCGGCCTCTATCCACTGCCCTTGCCATCCGGTCTCGGAATGGAAGCCGCGGGTGTCGTGGATGCGCTGGGCCCGGGTGTCGGCCATCTCGAGGCTGGCGAGCGTGTCGCCTATTGCCTGGGCCCGCTCGGCGCCTATGCGGAGGCCAACAATGTCGCCGCGGATCGCCTCGTCAAGCTACCCGCGAATATCGGCGACGAGGATGCCGCAGCCTCGCTCCTCAAAGGCCTCACAGCGCAATATCTGCTGAAGCGCACCTATGCCGTGAAACCCGTCGAGACGATCCTGTTTCATTCCGCCGCGGGCGGCGTGGGGCTCATCGCCTGCCAATGGGCGAAACATCTGGGCGTCACCGTCATCGGTTCCGTCGGATCCGATGATAAGGTCGCTTTGGCCGAGGCTAATGGCTGCGCCCATGTCGTCAACACGCGCAGCGACGATTGGGCAGCGCGCGTGCGCGAACTTACGGCTGGCCAAGGCGTGCCCGTCGTCTACGATTCGATCGGCAAGGATACCTTTGCCCGCTCGCTCGATTGTCTCGCCGTGCGCGGCATGATGGTGAGCTTCGGCAATTCGAGCGGGGCCGTGCCGGCGTTCGAGCCGGGCATATTGAGCGCCAAAGGCTCGCTTTACCTCACCCGGCCCACGCTCCAGAGCTATGCGCGCACGCCCGAGGAACTGCAGGCAGCCGCCGACGATCTGTTTGCCGTGATTTCCTCCGGCGCCGTCAAGATCGCCATCCACCAGCGCTTCGCGCTTGCCGAGGCGCGCAAGGCCCATGAGGCGCTGCATTCGCGCGCCACCACCGGCGCCACGGTGCTGATTCCGTAAAGAGCGCTACTCGGCCGCCACCGCTGCGTCCGATCGCAGATAGATCGAACGCTTGGGCCGTGCCATGACACGCTCGAGCATCGGCACGAACGCCTCGAGCGGCATCGTGTCGTAATCCGGATCGAACGCGTTCTGGTCGTGACGCGCGCAGAACATCGCCGTGCGCTCGAAACAGGGATGGCCGCGGAATTGTTCGCGCATGTTCCTGTCGAGGCCGCCATATTGAAAGAAATAATAGCCCTGGAAAATGCCGTGATGTTCCATCATCCAGCGATTTTCTTCCGACACGAAAGGCTTGAGGATCGCCGCGCCGATATCCGCATGATTGTGCGAGCCCAGCGTGTCGCCGATATCGTGCAGGAGGGCGCACACCACATATTCCTCGTCCATGCCGTCGCGATGCGCGAGCGTCGCGGATTGCAGGGAATGTGTCAGCCGATCCACGGCGAAGCCGCCGCAATCGCCGTCAAGCAATCTGAAATGCGCGAGCACGCGCGCCGGAAGATCCTTGTTGAAGACCCGCGTGGCGGCGGCGATCTTCGCCCAGTCTTCCTGGGTGCCTTCTGTCATAGCGCGGAATTGCGCCCGGTCGTGCGGCTCTTCGGTCATCGCAGCGTCTCCCATTGCTTCCTGAACCAAGTGTCAGCCCCTGGCCCGTAGAAATCAACCGGGTCGGCTTCAGGTGTTCATGCTCTCGAAGAAATCCGAATTCGTCTTCGAATTGCGCAGCTTGTCGAGCAGAAACTCGATCGCGTCGATGGTGCCCATCGGCGCCAGAATGCGGCGCAGCACATACATTTTCGCCAGCGTACCCTTGTCCACCAGAAGTTCGTCCTTGCGCGTGCCGGAGCGCAGGATATCGATCGCCGGGAACACGCGCTTGTCGGCCACTTTGCGGTCGAGGATGATTTCCGAATTGCCAGTGCCCTTGAACTCTTCGAAAATCACTTCGTCCATGCGGCTGCCTGTATCGATCAAAGCAGTGGCGATGATGGTGAGCGAACCGCCTTCCTCGATGTTGCGCGCGGCACCGAAGAACCGCTTGGGCCGCTGCAGCGCATTAGCATCCACACCGCCCGTCAGCACCTTGCCCGACGAGGGCACGACGGTGTTGTAGGCCCGGCCCAGACGCGTGATCGAATCGAGCAGGATGACGACGTCGCGCTTGTGCTCGACGAGGCGCTTGGCCTTCTCGATCACCATTTCGGCGACCTGTACATGCCGCGAAGCAGGCTCGTCGAAGGTAGAGGAAATGACCTCGCCCTTCACCGAACGCTGCATATCGGTCACTTCTTCCGGCCGCTCGTCGATCAGAAGCACGATCAGATAGCATTCCGGATGGTTCGCGGCGATCGCCTTGGCGATATTCTGCAGGATCACTGTCTTGCCGGTGCGCGGCTGCGCGGTGATGAGCGCGCGCTGGCCCTTGCCCTGCGGCGCCACGACGTCGATCACCCGGCCGGTCTTGTCCTTGATGGTCGGGTCCTCGATTTCCATGTCGAGCCGCTTCGTCGGATAGAGCGGCGTCAGATTGTCGAAATGGACCTTGTGCTTGGTCTTTTCCGGGTCTTCGAAATTGATCGTGGAAACCTTGAGCAGCGCGAAATACCGTTCGCCGTCTTTCGGACTGCGGATCGGCCCCTCAACCGTGTCACCCGTGCGCAAGCCGAAGCGGCGGATCTGCGACGGCGAAACGTAGATGTCGTCGGGCCCGGCCAGATAGTTCGACTCCGGCGAGCGCAGGAAGCCAAAGCCATCCTGCAGCGATTCAAGCACGCCGCTGCCGGTGATTTCGACATTTCGCTCGGCGAGCTCCTTCAGGATCGCAAACAGCATGTCCTGCTTGCGCATGGACGACGCATTCTCGATCTCGAGTTCTTCGGCGAATGCCAGCAGATCGGTGGGGGATTTGGTCTTCAAATCCTGCAGTTTCATGGCCTGCAGGCCGGATTGCACTGTCATGGAGATTGCACCTGAAACAAACCTTTTGAGGATTCTTCTGTCGCTCGCAAGTGACGCATCGTTCGCGCCCGCGAAAGTAGTGACGGAGATATGATCGCTCGCCGCGCCGGGTTCGACCCGCCCGCGCTATTTCACGCGTGCTGCCAGCGGCGAAGATGGGGAACTAATGTGCTTATAGCGCGATTTCGCGCCTTTGCAACCCTCTTCTTTCTTCGGATTTCTTCAGAAAGGTTTTACCACTGCCAGTATCACGATGAAGACGAGCAGGAGGCTCGGGACCTCGTTCCACACCCGATAGAAACGCGCGGAGTGCCTGTTGGTATCCCGGGCGAATTGCTTGACCCAGCTGGCATAAAGCCCGTGGACGCCGCTCATGGCGACAACCAGCGCCAGCTTCACGTGAAACCACCCCTGGTGCCACGCATCGGTGGCCGGCAGGAAAGACAGGGTCAGGCCCAGTATCCATACCGCGATCATGGCAGGATTGATGATCGCCCGCAGCAGCCGGCGCTCCATTGTCTTGAATCGCTCGGATTCCGCCGACCCCGGCGCCGTCTCGCAATGATAGACGAACAGCCGCGGCAGATAGAGCATCCCGGCCATCCAGGCGACCATCGCAATGATGTGAAACGCCTTTACCCAAAGATAGAAACCGGTCGAGCCCGCTAAGCCACCCATCTGTTCTCCCAGCCGCAGCGCGACAGACGGCCCGGACAAATCCGGCCTTCTCCGCATGTCATGGTGCGGTCTCCTGCCGCGGCCAGCATAACAAGCCGCCCCAAACCTTCGATGAACCGTGGGTGGGCGCGCACCGTCGACACCCGCCGATAATCCGGCACGCCTGCCCGGGCAGCAAGGCCGGCATAGTCGATATCAAGTTCCACCAGCGTTTCGGAATGTTCCGATACAAAGGATACAGGCACGACGATAAGCCCCTTGCCTTCGGCGCCGGCTTTTTCGATCTCCTTGTCTGTCGCAGGTCCAATCCACTCAAGCGGTCCGACCCTGCTCTGATAGGAAATGCGCCAATCCAGATCCTCCTGCGCCAAAGCCTCGACGATGGCCTCAACACTGCGCTCGATCTGCCACTGATAAGGATCGCCGCGAGCGATCGTGCGTTTTGGCAGTCCATGCGCAGAAAACAACACGCGATAATCCATCCCGCCCTTGCGCTGTGCCAGTGCATCGCGTGTTAACTCCGCGACTGTCGCTACGAAGCCGGAATCCCACGGATAACAACAGACATAGTCCGTTTTACAGACAAAACCGGTTTCAACACAGGCCTCGCGCCATGCCGCCAGGGAAGATGCTGTCGTCGTCGTCGAGAACTGAGGGTAAAGCGGCAACAGCACAACGCGGTCCGGACCCCATTGGGCCACAGCTGCGACCGTCTCCCGACCAAAAGGTTTCCAGGCCCGCATGGCTATGAACACGCGCGCTGCGGCACCGCGGTGTTCCAGCTCCCGCTCCAGGGCACGAGCCTGCGTTTCCGTCTCCTGCAGGATCGGCGAACGGCCACCCATGCGAGCATAGATCGTTTTGGCGAATGGTGCCCGTCGCCTGGCGATTGCCCGCGCCAGGGGGCGCCGGACAAATCCCGGCAATGAAATAATCGCCGGATCGGAAAACAGATTCACGAGAAAGGGCTCAACCGCCTCCAGCGAGTCCGGACCACCGAGATTGAAGACAATAACCGCAAGCTTCAACGCGCGCTCCTGACATGTCCGATCAATTCCGCGACGTGATCAAGCGGTGTCTCCGGCAATATGCCGTGGCCAAGATTGCCAATCAGGGAAACATCCGCTGTTGCACCGAGAAGTTCGTCAACTCCCCGCCGCAATGCGTCGCCTCCGGCAAGCAACAGGAGGGGGTCAAGATTGCCTTGCAGTACAACCCGCCCGGCAAGAGTCTGCGCGGCCCATTTCATAGGCACAGCAGTGTCGAGAGAAATTACATTCACGCCAGTGTCCGCTGCATAATTCTCATAGCCCTGTAGCGTCGCCCCACGTGGAAAACCGATAATCTTCGCGTCCGGAATTTGTCCTCGAACGAGCTCGATAATCCGCTTCGTCGGCGCAATCACCCATTCCGCAAAAGCCCACACCGGCAAGCCCGACGCCCAACTGTCGAAAATCTGGACCACGCCGGCACCAGCCTCCAGCTGATGCACGAGATGCTGTGCGACAGATTCTGCAAGCAGTTCCAGCAATTCGCGAAATCCCACCGGATCGCGATAACCCCACAGTTTTGCCGCTCGCTGGTCCGCAGAACCTTTGCCCTCCGCCATATAAGTCGCCAGGGTCCACGGCGCACCTGCAAACCCGATCAACTCTGTTTCGCGGTCCAGACCCGACCGCACGAGACGCAAAGCATCGTAAGTAGGCTGCAGTTTTCGTGTCCATTCGTCGGGATCGCGGACCAACCCGCTCACGGAACTTATCGGCGAGAGACTCGGCCCCGATCCATCTTCGAAGGCAACGTCTTTGCCCAAGGCATATGGAACAACCAGAATGTCGGAAAAAATGATGGCAGCATCGAACCCGAACCGCCGGATCGGCTGTAGCGTTATCTCCGCGGCCGTTTCCGGCGTCATGCACAATTTCCAGAACGACCCGGTTCTCGCTCTTAATTCCCTGTACTCCGGAAGATACCGTCCCGCCTGTCGCATCAACCACAATGGAGGAGGTTTTCGCAATCCGCCATTGATAGCGGCTAACAGGTTTGTCCTTCGAACTATTTCCAAAACAAATAGACTCCTGAATTGGTGCTGACGATGATGATTGGGCTGTGAATGTGTTAAGCATTCGGTGGATGAAAATTGTCTGTAGGCTTCAAGCCCTTGGGACTCAAGAGGAGTCTGCTGGGAAGCTCCGGATTGTGACTGCATGTAAATGGGTGATGGAAGGTTGGATGACTGTGCCATGGTGCTGTTGAAAACCCTGCCGATGGCGGGAAAACATTTGCTGGGGACGATTCGGTGAAAGATCCGGGACGGGATTTCCACTTGCATCTGGTTTCCGACGCGACCGGTGAAACGCTGAATGCCGTTGCCAAAGCGGCTTGTGCGCAATTCGAGGACGTTGAAGTCCGCGAGCATTTTTATGCGCTGGTGCGAAGCCAGCGGCAGTTGCATCGCGTCATCGCGCATATCAAGGAGCAGCCGGGGCTGGTTTTCTTTACGCTCGTAAATCCTGAATTGCGGCGCGAGCTGGAAGCCCAGTGCGCACAATTGGGGCTGCCCTGCCAGGCTATCCTCGATGGCCCGATCGCGATGATGCGCCAATATCTGGGCGCTCCCGAAACCCATAGGCCCGGTGGGCAGCACGAGGTCGATCAGCGTTATCTCCAGCGCATCGAAGCGCTCAATTTTACGATCGCGCATGACGATGGCCAGAACTTGGATATGCTGGAGGAAGCGGAAGTCATTCTTGTCGGCGCCAGCCGAACGTCGAAGACTCCCACCTGTGTATATCTGGCGATCCGCGGCGTGCGCGCCGCCAATGTTCCCATCGTCCCGCGCCTGGTTATGCCACCCCAACTCGCTGCCGTTCAGCGGCCGCTTGTGGTCGGTCTGTGGGCTTCGCCCGACCGCCTCGTGCAGGTTAGGCGCAACCGTTTGACGACGCTGGGAGAAGTTCGCGACACAAGCTATGTGGACATCGAGAATGTGCGTGCAGAAGTCACAGCCACACGGCAATTGTTCGAGCAGCGCGGCTGGCCTGCCATCGATGTGTCTCGCCGTTCTGTCGAAGAAACGGCGGCAGCCGTGCTGAACCTGCTGGCGGACCGCAAGGACGCGTCCGCGTGAGTCCCTTTGTTCTGGCTTCGGCAAGCCAAGTGCGCGCCCGGTTGCTGGCGGCGGCAGGGGTGCAGTTTCAGATCGTGCCGGCACGGATCGACGAACAGGCGGTGAAGGAAACGCTCGCGGACGAAAACCCCCGAACCATCGCCGATGCCCTGGCAGAACTCAAAGCCCTGCGCGTCGCGTCGTCATATACGGACGTACTCGTTCTGGGCGCCGACCAGGTGCTTGCTTTCAACGGCGTGCTGATCGACAAATCCGGAAACCTTGACGAAGCAAGGATGTTGCTACGTCGTCTGCGGGGTGGCAGGCACGAACTTTTCACGGCGGTCGTGCTGGCGCGGAACGGCGCGGCGGTCTGGCGGCACACAGATCGCGCCGGGATGTGGATGCGGGATTTTTCGGACGAATTTCTCGAGGACTATCTCGCGCGCGAGGGTGGTGCAGTGCTTGACTCCGTCGGCTGTTATCATTTTGAAGGTTTGGGAGCGCAGCTTTTTGCCCGCATCGAGGGAGATTATTTCTCTGTCCTGGGCCTGCCGCTTTTGCCGCTGCTGGCGGCCCTTCGAGAACACGGTGTGGTCGCAAGATGAGCCTGTCCGGCAAAGCCAGACTTGCAGGTGTCGTGGGGTTTCCCGTGGCGCATTCGCTGTCGCCGCTTTTGCATGGCTTCTGGCTGCACGAACACAAGATCGATGGAGTCTATGTCCCGTTGCCGGTCCGCACACCGGATTTTTCCATAGCTTTGGAGGGATTGCGCACAGCCGGGTTCGTCGGCGTCAACGTGACGGTGCCTCACAAGGAGGCCGCATTCTCGCTGGCTGAGACTGTGGATGAGACCGCGCGATTGGCTGGCGCGGTCAATCTTCTGCTGTTGCATGACCAAGGCATCGAAGGGCGCAATACGGATGTCGAAGGCCTCTCGGCCAGTCTCGCCGAGGAGCTGGGAAACGATCCGCTGAAAACCAGGGCCGTTCTTGTGCTGGGCGCGGGCGGCGGCGCACGGGCGGCGGTGCTTGCCGGTGCCAGACTGCACGCAGTGGAGATCCGCATTGCGAGCCGTAACGACGAACGCTCCCATGCGCTGGTCAGGTCTCTCCAGCCGCGTCTCGCAACGCGGCTCGTGTCTGTTCCATGGAACGCGCGGTACAGCGCCACGCAGGACGCGCATCTGCTGATAAATACCACCAGCGCCGGGATGGTGGGGCACCCGTTGCTGGACATGTCGCTGGATCGTCTTTCGCCGGGTGCCGCCGTCTGCGATATCGTTTACAATCCGCTGCAAACGGGTCTGCTGCGTGCCGCGAAAGCGCGCGGCCTGCTGGCGATCGACGGCCTCGGCATGTTGTTGCATCAGGCGGTTCCCGCCTTCGAAGCCTTCTACGGCATACGGCCGATTGTGAGCGTCGCCTTGCGCCTGGAACTCGAAAGGGCGCTGGCGAATGGCGTCTGAACGGCCCTATCTCGTCGGCCTTACCGGTTCCATCGGCATGGGCAAGACGGAGACCGCCAAAATGTTCGCCACACTCGGCATTCCGGTCTATGACGCGGATGCTGCGGTTCATCAGCTCTATGAGCCCGGCGGAGAGGCTGTGCCGAAAATTGCCGAGGTCTTTCCCGATTGTGTTGCAGGTGGTCGCGTGGACCGCGCGGCGTTGGGAAAGCGCGTCACGGCGGACAGCAGCGCCTTCAAACGTCTTGAAGCCATCGTTCACCCGCTTGTGGCGCAACAGCAGCGCGTTTTTTTGGAGCGGGCGGCGAAAGACGGTGCCGAAATGGTTGTGCTGGACATACCGCTGCTCTTCGAGACGGGCGGCGAGGCGCGCATGGACGCCGTTGTCGTCGTCTCGGCGCCCCACCATGTACAACGCGCGCGGGTGCTGGCCCGCCCGGGAATGACAGAAGACAGGCTCGATCACATCCTCGCGCGGCAGGTGCCCGACGCCGAAAAACGTGCAAAAGCGCATTTCGTGGTTGAGACGGATAGCGGCCTGGCGCACGCTTTCGAGCAGGTCAAAGCCGTTGTGGCGGCGCTCCATGCGCGGCGGCTGGCGGAAGGCGGACAAGCAGACGATGCGTGAAATCGTTCTCGATACGGAAACCACAGGGCTCGACCCCGCCGACGGGCACCGTGTGATTGAGATCGGCTGCGTCGAACTGTTCGACCATGTCCCCACCGGAGCAAGCTTTCAGCGTTATCTCAACCCTGAGCGCCTCGTTCCGGTCGAATCGCAGCGCGTGCATGGGATCACGGACGATTTCCTGGCCGACAAGCCCCGCTTTGCGGAAATCGCCGACGAATTGATCGAGTTCCTCGGCGATGCGACCCTCGTGATCCACAATGCGTCGTTCGACATCAAATTCCTCAATGCGGAATTCCTGCGCGTGAGGCGACCGCCCCTTCCCCTCGCACGTGCGATCGACACCATCGAGATCGCGAAGGGCAAGATCCCGGGCGCCCGCTATTCGCTGGACGAGCTTTGCAAGAGGTTCGGTATCGATCTCTCGTCGCGCACGAAGCACGGCGCGCTTCTGGATGCGGAGTTGACGGCGCGTGTCTATCTTGAATTGGTGGGCGGCCGTCAGACGCGCCTCACCCTCGCGCCCCGCGATGCCCTTCTATCGTCGTCTCTCCGCGATCAACCGGCGCGCGCTCGGCCGAGAGAACTTGTCAGCCGGCTGAGCGCGACAGAGGCTGAAGCGCATGCCGATTTTGTCGCCGGCGAACTCGGCAGCGACGCGGTGTGGAACTGGGGTTGAACCAGGTCGCGGGAAATTACGACAGCTGCTGGCCGGGCTGGATTTGCTGGCCTTGCGCCACGCGCGCACGATAAAGCGACGCAAAATCGATCGGCTCGATCATCAGTGGCGGCATGCCGCCATCGCGGATCACGTCTGCTACGATGCGCCTGGCGAACGGAAACAGCAGATGCGGGCCGTCGATGAGCAGAATCTGCTGCAGAATTTCTTCCGGCGCGCTCTGAATCTGGAACAGCCCGGCATAGGCGAGTTCGAGCAGGAAAACAGGTTTTTCTTCCACCTTCGCCGACACGCGCAGCTTCAGTTCCACTTCGAAGTGCTCGGTATCGAGACGACGCGCCTGCAGGTCCACGCCCAGATCGATCTGCGGCCGCACCGCGGCGTTCATCGGCGCCCCGGGATTTTCGAAGGACAGATCCTTCACATACTGACCGACGATCTGAATGCGCAGCTGGGGCGCTTCAGCCCCGCCGCCTGAATCGCCATTGGGACCGAAACCTGGATTGCTCATGTCTGTTCTCGCGAAAGGGCGTGGGGGGCTACCATGCTTTCCACGGCGCTGACAAGGCGATGGCTTGGCGGCGACGCAGCCAAAATCCCGGCGCGGCGTTTACGCAAGCAGCGCGGCTCGGCTCGCCATAATGCTGCCGGATAGATTCCGGCCCTTCGCCCGGCGGTGGACCGGGCCCGCGGGACCGCATAAGATTGGAACAAGGCGGCGGGGAAACCAGGCAGCCGGAGAGAGGTTTCGCGTCGTGGCAAATTCGCAGATCCTGGGAATATTGCTCATCGCAATGGTGGCAGGCGTTATTTTGTTCCGGCTTTATTCCGTCCTGGGCCGGCGCACCGGCAATGAGCGCGAGCCGCAGGAACGCCTTCGCCGCGTGGGCGGCGAGGCGGGCGACAATGTGATCGCCCTGCCGGACAAGGCGGTCCCGCGTGTCGACTCTCCGGCCGAAAAGTCTGGCGATCCTGTCGCGCAGGGACTCCTGGATATCAAACTGGCCGATCGCACATTCGAAACGGAGCATTTTCTGGCCGGCGCCAAACATGCCTATGAGCTCATCGTCACCGCCTTCGCGGCGAATGACCGGGCCAGTTTGAAACCGCTTCTCGGCGACGAAGTCTATGCCGCTTTCGACGGCGTCATCCGCGGCCGCGAAGAACGTGGCGAAAAGGTGAGCTATACTCTTGTCGGGATCGACAACGCGAAGGTCGCACATGCCGATATGAAGGGACGCACTGCGGAAATCACGGTCGAATTTTCCGCGCGCTTCACCTCCGCGACGACAAACGCGGCAGGCACCGTGATCGACGGCGACGCCAAGGCGGTGCACGACGTCGTCGATATCTGGAGCTTCGCCCGCGACACGCGATCGAGCGATCCGAACTGGGCTCTCGTTGCCACCACGGGCGCGGCCTGAGCCGCCCGCATGGCGAGCAGACGTTCGCGTTCGCGCGCACGCATCCCGGTCGCACTTCTTGTTCTCGCGACGCTCGTCATCGGTGGAATCTGGCTGTGGTATTTCGTGCGACCGCCGCCGCAACAGGGCGCGCCCGCGCTTGTCCCCGTAGGCTTCCATGATCTGCCCGGATGGAATGCCAATGATCCGCGCGCGGCACTGGCGGCCTTCCGGCGCTCCTGCTCCGTCCTGTCCCGCCTGCCGCCTGCGCGGGCCCTGGGCGTCAGGGGCTATGCGGGCAATGGTGCAGACTGGGTGAAGGTCTGCGCCGCGTTGCCGCCGGCGAACGGCAGCAGCGAGACGGCGCGCAACTATTTCGAGTCCCGGTTTACGCCCGTCGCTGTGGGCAATGATACGCAGGGTCTGTTCACCGGCTATTACGAACCTGAAATCCGCGCGAGCCGCAGCCGGCACGGGGAATTTCAGTCACCGATCTACGGCCTGCCACCGGATCTCGTCACCGTCGATCTCGGCCTGTTCCACAGCGACCTCGCGGGGCGACATATTACGGGTCGGATCGAGGGCCATACGCTTCAGCCCTATCTGACTCGCCTGCAAATCAACCAGCAAGGGTTGGGTGCGACGCCCATTCTTCTTTATGCGGACGATCCGATCGCAGTCTTTTTCCTGCACATCCAGGGATCGGGACGCGCACGGCTGGAAGACGGCAGCATGTTGCGGCTCGCTTATGCCGGCCAGAACGGACACCCTTACACGCCCATCGGTCGGACGCTTATTGCTCAAGGCGCGCTCGACCGCGCACATATGTCGATGCAGGCGATCGCAGCCTGGCTGCGCGCCAATCCCGGCACGGCCGACTGGATGATGGACAGCGACGCGTCCTATGTGTTCTTCCGGGAACTGCCGGTCGGCGATCCGACGCTTGGCAGCCCCGGCAGCGAAGGCGTACCGCTCACGCCCGTAGCAAGCCTCGCGGTGGATACCAGCGTGCATCCCCTCGGCGTTCCGGTTTTCATCGCAACCTCCGCCCCCGACGCCGATCCCAGGAAGCCTGCGCGCGTGTTCAATCGGCTGTTCGTGGCGCAGGATACGGGCGGCGCCATCAAGGGGATCGCGCGGGCGGATATCTTCTGGGGCTTTGGCCCGGCGGCCGAAGCCATTGCGGGACGAATGAAATCGACCGGTCGTTTCTATGTGTTGCTGCCAAAAGGCGTGGCGGCCCGGGTGGCACCGCGCACCGAACTCCCGGAAACAACGCGATGACAGGCCGCAAACGGGCGAGGCCACCCAGCGAAGACGAGCTCGCACTCTTCGAGGAGACGCTCAAGGATGCTGCGCCGCTGAAAAAAAAGGCCCGTCCGCGCGCGAAGCCCGCTCCTGCCGCCGCCAAAGCGCCTTCCGCGCAGATGCCGGAAATCGTGCTGAAGACCGCGCCGCGCGGACCGAGGCCGCCGGGGCTCGACGGCAACACGGCCGAGCGACTGCGGCGCGGCCTGCTCGAGCCGCAGGCCCGCATCGATCTGCATGGCTTGACGGAATCCGCGGCGCATCGCGCATTGGTGACGTTCCTGCGCGGTGCGAAGGCGCGCGAACTGCGTCTGGTGCTCGTCGTCACCGGCAAGGGCGCGCGTTCAGATCAGCCTGCTGCGCCGTTCGAGCGGCCCCGCGGCGTGCTCAGGACCATGACGCCGCGCTGGCTGGCAGAGCCGGAGCTGGCAGCTTTCGTCGTGGATGTCCGCCAGGCGCATGTCCGGCACGGTGGCGCCGGCGCGCTTTACGTCTATCTGCGCAAGCGATAAGCGGCAGTCGAGGGGCGGAGAAAGGCACAATGTTTGCAGCCGCGCGCAAGGCAGCCGGCGTCTTGTTCGAGCCCGCGCTGTTTCGCGTCGCGCTCAAATCGCTGCTGCTCACGCTGGCCTTGTTCGCAATTCTGTTTGTGGTCGTGCAGGTCGGCGTGCAGCATCTGCCGGTCCTGCGCTGGCCTTGGCTCAATCTGTTCGTCGATGCGGCGGCGTCGGTGCTCGTGATCGGGCTGGCGTTGTTTCTGGGCGCGCCGGTCGCCGCGATTTTCGCCTCCCTGTTCCTTGGCCAGATCGCCTCCGCCGTCGAGAAAAAATACTATCCCGCCGACGCGCAAGCCGCCGGCGCGCCGGGTTCGACCTATCTGCTGGTGGGCTTGCGGTTCGCCGCCTGGCTCATTGTCGTCAGCGTCGCGCTGCTGCCGTTCGATGTGATGCTGCCGGGCCTCGGCAGCCTCGCTTCGCTGAGCGTCAACGGCTGGCTTCTGGGACGGGAATATTTCGAACTGGTGGGTTTGCGCCATCACCCGCGTGCGACGGTCGACGAGATGCGCCGGCGCCACGCGCTCGGCATATTGGGCGCGGGGCTGGTGATCGCGGTACTGGCCGCGATCCCGATCGTCGATTTCATCGCGCCGCTGTTCGGCGCGGCTTTCATGGTACATGTGTTCAAGCATTACGAGCATCGGGAAAGCGCCGTATGATACGTCCGGTCATTGCCATCGTTCTCTGTGCGGCGCTCGCGGGGTGCGCGACACGGCAGCCGGCCGCGCCGGCTGTGGCGCGCGTGGCTCTTCCCGTGGCGCCTCCGCAAGGCGAGCCGGGCGACATCGCGGGCCTCAAATCCGAACAGCTGAAGGTTGCATTCGGCGCGCCGGTCTTTGTGCGCAGGGACGGAGCGATCCAGATGTGGCGCTACGACAGTTCCACCTGCAAGGCGTTCTTTTTTCTCTATCCCTATGGCGATGCGCTGCTCGTCCGGCATGTCGAAACGGTGCCGCGCGGGCGCGACATCGCCGCTGACTCAGCTTGTCTCGACACGCTGCGCGGACATCCGCCGCTGTCGTAACGCCTACCCGCCTTCTTTCGTCTTGTGGGTATAGCGGCACAGATCGCGCACGACGCAGACGGGACATTTCGGTTTGCGCGCCACGCACGTGTAGCGGCCGTGCAGGATCAGCCAATGATGCGCGTGCAGGCGGTATTCCACGGGCACGATCTTCTCGAGTTTCATTTCCACGGCGAGCGGCGTCTTGCCCGGCGCGAGACCCGTCCGGTTGGCGACACGGAATATATGCGTGTCGACGGCGATGGTCGCTTCGCCGAACGCGACATTGAGCACGACATTCGCCGTCTTGCGTCCGACGCCCGGCAGGGCTTCCAGCGCGGCACGCTCTTTGGGAACATCACCGCGATGTTGCTCCAATAACAGCCGGGACAGCGCGATCACATTTTTGGCCTTGTTGCGATAAAGGCCGATCGTCTTGATGTGTTCGGTCAACCCGGCTTCGCCGAGCGCGACCATTTTTTCCGGCGTGTCGGCGATGCGGAACAGTTTCGCGGTCGCCTTGTTGACGCCCTTGTCGGTCGCCTGCGCGGAAAGCACGACGGCGACGAGCAACGTATAGGGATTGCTATAGACGAGTTCGGTCTTCGGTTCCGGGTCCATTTTCCGCAGGCGGGCGAAGAACGTCTCGGCGTCTTTCTTTGTAAAAGGCATGGCGTTCCCGAGGCGCTGTCGCATGTGCTTTGCCGCAAAGGGTCTGGCTGCGCAATCTTTCTTGTGCCTTGTCCCTTTTGCCGCCCTGGCGCATTCTCATATCATGCAGGCGACCATAGACCCCGTCCTGTTCGATGCGACTTTGCGGCCCAATCCGCCGATGGCTGCGAGCGCGCTGAAGGCCATCGTCGCCGTGGTGGCTGCCGTCAATCTGGTTTTCGCCGTGACCCTGGCGCTCCGTGGCGCGTGGCCGGTCACGCCCTTCATGGGCGCCGATGTGCTGTTGCTGGCCTGGGCGTTCCGCGCCGTGACGCGCGCGGCGAAACGCTATGAACGGATTCAACTGACAAGGGCCAATCTGCTTGTGGCGCGTTATCCCGCGCAAGGCGATCCGAGCCAGGTCGAGCTCAATCCCTATTGGGTGCGTGTCGAGCTCGAAGAGCCACCCCAACCCACGAGCAAACTGACATTGCATAGCCACGGACGCAGCGTGCAGGTGGGTGCGTTCCTGCCGGCGGAGGAACGGCTGTCCGTGGCGCAATCGCTGCGTGCCGCTCTGCGCCGGGCGCGGGAAACCCTGCCGGATTAAGTGCGCAAGAATCGGGTCGCAAGACCAATTTCCCCGCGCCATAGTGGCCGCATGAACATGCAACCCGTCCTCGAAGACCCCGCCGCCGGCCCGCATTATCGCAAGATGGCGCGCGCGATCCGCTATCTCGCGGAGAACTATCTGGAGCAGCCGACGCTCGAAGACGCGGCCGCGACGTCCGGCCTGTCGCCGTTCCATTTCCAGCGCCTGTTCACCCGCTATGTGGGGATCAGTCCCAAGGCCTTTGTCGGCCAGCTCACGCTGGCGCGCGCCAAGGCCGAGTTGGCGCAAGGAGCCAGCGTGCTGGGTGCGGCACTCGAGTCCGGGCTGTCGGGCCCGTCGCGGCTCCACGATCTGTGTCTCCGGATCGAGGCGATGACGCCGGGCGAATATGCCAAAGGCGGCGAAGGCCTGCGCATCGATTACGGCTTTCACGCTTCGCCGTTCGGAATGGCGTTGCTGATGGCGACGGACAAGGGCCTTTGCGGTCTCGCCTTCGCCGACGATGGCGACGAGGAAGCGGCCCTGGCCGATATGAAAGGCCGTTGGCCGAAAGCGGACTATTTCGAAAACCCAGCCCACACCCGCGCGATGGCGGAACGCATATTCGCGCCGAGCGCACAGGGCGAGCTGCCGCTGCATCTCCTGGGCACGCCCTGGCAGGTCAAGGTGTGGCAGGCCCTGCTCGCGATACCGCCCGGCCATGTCGCGACCTATGGCGCGGTGGCTGAGACCTTATCCACGGCCAAAGCCGCGCGTGCCGTCGGCACGGCGGTGGGCCGCAATCCGATTTCCTGGCTCATTCCCTGTCATCGCGTGCTGGGCAGCGACGGAGCGCTCCATGGCTATCATTGGGGATTGACGCGCAAGCGCACGATGCTGGCCGTCGAGGCGGCGCGGGCGGCGGCTTAGAGCGCTATTGCTTCAATTGGATTCAACTCTCGCACTCGTCATCGCCTGGTGGGAAGACGCAAAAAGTTTCACCTCCCCCATGCGGGGAGGTCGAAATGCGGCACGCATTTCGGGTGGGGGTGCCGGTAAAATCCCCCCACCCGAAGCGCGAACCCCGGATTAAATCCGGGATTAGCGCTTCGGCCTCCCCGCCAGGGGGAGGCGAAACAATCTCGTCTCAGCTCAAACAACTGGAAGTCGCGGTTCGCTTCAACGCTTCAAATTAAACCGGACAGCAGTGCCATGAAGCGGGCGATGACGATTGTTAAAGCGATTGAACGTCAAACAATACCGTCTAATCGCCGAGGCCCAGAACATCCGTCATCGTGTAAAGACCGGGCTTTTTTTGTTGGCCCCAGCGGGCGGCGGCCAGCGCGCCGTGCGCGAAGATCGTGCGGTCCTCCGCGACATGGCCCAGCGTCACGCGCTCATGGGCGCCCGCCAGGATCACCTGGTGCTCGCCCACCACCGTGCCGCCCCGCAGCGACGCAAAGCCGATGACGCCATCGCCGCGCGCGCCGGTCAGCCCGTCGCGGCCTGCCGCTTTGTTCTGTTCCAGCGATATTCCCCGGCCTTCCGCCGCCGCGCGGCCGAGCAGGAGCGCTGTGCCGGAGGGCGCGTCCACTTTCATGCGGTGATGCATCTCCACGATCTCGATGTCGAAACCGGGCAGCGCTTTCGCCGCGCGTTTGGCGAGCGCTGCCAGCAATGTGACACCGAGACTCATATTGCCGGATTTCACGATCGTGGCGTGGCGCGCCGCGGCCCGAATGTTCTGTTCGTCGTCGTCCGAGAAGCCCGTCGTGCCGATCACATGCACGATGCGCGCCTGCGCGGCCAGGGCGGCGAGTTCGACCGAGACTTCGGGCACCGTGAAATCGATGACGGCTTGTGCATTCGCGATGACGGGTAGGGCATCGTCGGCGAGCAGGATTCCGGAAGACGGCAGCCCCGCCAGCGTGCCGGCATCTTTCCCAAGATCCGGATGCCCGTGCGCCTCAAGCGCGCCCGCGAGTTCAAAGCCCGGCGTCTCTGCCACGGTTCGCAACAGCGTGCGGCCCATGCGCCCGCCCGCGCCGGCAACGGCAATGCGAAGTGCGTTCATTGGCGCATACTAGCAGAATCGGTAAACGCAGCACGACGATTTCATAAGGAATTTCGCGATTGCGACGTGCGCCGCCGACGGGATCAACCCCAACATCTAATGCTTTTTTATCGCGAAAACGAAGCCTTCATTGTATTTGCCGCCGCCAGGCCCGGTCCCGTAGAGAGTGCCGTTTCTATCCATGACGCCGGGGTCGTTGATAGAGGGAACGCAATAGAGTTTTTCGCTGCCGTCCGGCGACAGCCGGTAAACGGGATCGTGTTCGTACTTACACACGTCGGTGATTGGCACTGTGCCGTAGATATCGCCGGCCTTGTCGACGACCACGCCGGACACGGGGTTTGCTCCGTCGGTTTGCGGCCAGAAGCTATGCAGCACCGTTTCCGTGCCGTCAGGCGCAAGCTTGAAGACCGTGCCGAGACCCGAATCGTCGAGCGCACCTCCCCAAGAGGTCGTACCGTAAAGATTACCCACTTTGTCCATTGTCACGCCGGCATATGGCTCGAGTCCGTCCGTGCAATCCGGCTGCTGGCAGAAGCTGTAAAGGACGGTCTCGGTGCCATCGGGCGCGAGTTTGAAGACGGTTCCGCCCCCTCCGGGGGTAGGGCCACCCGTTACCGTCGTTCCATACAAATTGCCGACCTGGTCGGCGATGAGCGCCGACCACGGCATCTTGCCGTCTGTGCAGTTGGTTTGCGCACAGAAGGCATAGAGCACCGATTCGGTACCGTTTGGAGCAATCCTGAAAACAGTTCCACCGCTATACGTACCGCCACCAGCAGTCGTGCCATAAAGATTGCCGCGATTGTCAAGCAGGAGGCCCGCCTCCGGATGCGCGCCATCGCTGCCGCCCTTAAAGACGTGGAGTTTGGTCATCGTTCCGTCTGGCGCGAGGCGAAACACCGCTCCGCAGCCGCTTCTGCAATTGTGACCATTGACGATCTCAGTTACGCCATAGAGATTGCCTTCACTATCCCGGACAAGGCCGAGGGACCCGGAGCCGTCACTTCCACCCTGGAAGGCATAAAGCACGGTCTCGGCCCCGTCCGGCGCCAGCCGGAAGACCGTGCCGCAGCCTTTGCCGCCGCAGCCGCTGCCTCCTCCATACAGCGTGGTCCCGTACAGATTTCCCTGGCTGTCGGAGATCACCCCCGAAATAGGTTCGGCGCCGTCACTTCCGCCCTGAAAGGAATAGAGGATATCGACCGGGCCTGCATGCGCGGCGCCGAACATCGCCAGCGCCAGTCCGCAGCCGAGCGTGGCTTTGCGAATGAGGTCGAAGGCTCGCAACATGGGTGCCTCTCCGGGGGATCGCGTCGGCGGCATCCTAAGCGGGAATTCTTAACGGTCTGCACGCGCCGGGGAGGCGTGGTCAGCCTTCCCCACGTCCTCTGTTGTCATGCCCCGCTTCATGCGGGGCACCCATTTTCCTTTCTTCGCGGGCGGCTCATCCGACAAAACAAATTGGGTCGCCCGAATTCTCGGGCGATGACGACCGAGAGGGTGAAGGGCGCGGCACAATTCCACGGTTGACAATGAACCAATTTGGTTCTATTGTCAACCACGAATTGATCCCGGTCCGCCGGGAGGCTCTTTGACATTGTGAATCACACCCCGGGGCGCGGCGAGCTTTCGCCGCGGCGCTGTCGCATGCGTGCCCGGACGCGGGCCGCGCGAGGACGCGCAAATTCCCTGTTCGGAAGACGCGCAACGCGAAGTGCGTTCATGCGCCGTCGCCGGTTTTGCTCTCCGGAGGAGGCGTAGTGGGCTCGGCGCGCGCGATGGTCACCATGGCCGGGCGCAGCAGGCGATCGGCGATCACATAGCCGGTCTGCACCACATTGACGATGGAGCCCGCGGGCCTGCCTTCCGCCGGCACTTCGGCAATCGCCTGATGCAGATGCGGATCGAAGCGCGCATTCTCCGTTTCGATCGTCTTGACGCCGTGCCGTTCGAGAATCCCCAGAAGCTGGCGTTCCGTCGCCTCGACACCGTCGAGTACCGCCTTCAGCTGAGGCGCGGCTTCCGCGCGGACCTCCGGCGGACAGGATTGCAGCGCACGATTGAAATTGTCGGCGACAAGCAGCATGTCGCGGGCGAATTTCGTCACCGCATATTGCGAGGCGTCCTGCCTGTCGCGCTCGGCGCGCCGGCGGGTGTTCTCCGCATCGGCCAAAGCGCGCAGCAGACGGTCCTTGAGTTCCGCCACTTCGGCTCTCAGCGCCGCGGTTTCGTCGCGCGGCTCCTCCTGGTCCTCGGCCTGCCCATTGGCAGGAGATTCGGTGTTGTCGTCTGTCATGATGCGTTCCCGATGTTTGTCAGGCGAGGAGTCTGCCGATCACCTTCGCCGTGTGATCCACCATTGGAATGATGCGGGCGTAGTTGAGCCGTGTCGGGCCCAGCACTGCGATAACGCCCACGACGCGACCCTGGGCATTCGCATAGGGTGCTGCGATGATCGAAGAGCCTGAAAGGCTGAAAAGCCGGTTTTCCGAGCCGATGAAGATGCGCACGCCGTCGCCCTGCTGCGCCAGTTCCAGGAGTCGGATCAGGTCGTTCTTGCGCTCGATGTCGTCGAACAGGGTGCGCACGCGTTCGAAATCGGTTTGCGCGTCGACGCTGTCGAGGAGATGCGCCGCGCCGCGTACGATAAGCACTTTCTCTTCGGCGCTCTGCGACACGCCGAAGGGCGCCGCAAGCGTCGCCAGGCCTTCCGCCACGATCTTTGCCGTCAATGAATCGAGTTCGGCGCGTTCGCTTTCCAGCTCCTCCGTGATCTCCGCGCGGGCGGATTCGAGCGTTCGTCCGCGCAACCGGGCGTTCAGGTAGTTCGACGCTTCGACGAGCGCGGAGGCTGGCAGCCCCAGAGGCGTGTCGATGAGGCGGTTTTCGATCTGCCCGTCCTCGCCCAAAATGATCACGAGCGTCTTGCCGGGCCCGACCGCCACGAATTCCACATGCTTGAGGGCGGAATCCTGCTTCGGCGCGATCACGAGACCCGCGCAGCGCGACAGGCCGGACAGCATCATCGTCGCCTGGGTAAGTACGTCTTCCACGCCGCGTCCCGTGGCGGCGATCCGCGCCTCGATCGCGCTGCGTTCGTCGGGAGCGAGCTCGCCGATTTCAAGCAACCCGTCGACGAACAGCCGCAAGCCTTTTTCCGTCGGCACACGGCCGGCGCTCGTGTGCGGTGCGTAGAGCAGCCCGAGGCTTTCGAGATCGGCCATGACGTTGCGGATGGACGCCGGCGACAGCGTCTGCGGCAGGCGCTGCGACAGCGTGCGCGAACCCACGGGCTCGCCCGAGGCGAGAAACGCGTCGACCAGATGGCGGAAAACTTCCCGCGGCCGCTCGCCCAGATCGGCCACAAGCAGCCTTGCCTGTGTCGTATCGATGGTTGTCGCGCCCACGTTAAGTCCTTGACCTCGTTTTGTGTTCCCGGAATCTCCCGGCTCGCATTGCGGAGAGCGGCCCGGGAAGGCTAGGTAGCGGCAGTAACCGCGAACTTCAAGAGATGCGATGCGCCCCAGCAAGCGCGCAGCCGATGAGCTGCGCAAAGTGAGCCTCGAGCCCGGCGTGGCGAAACATGCCGAAGGTTCCTGCCTCGTCCGTTTCGGCGATACGCATGTGCTCGTCACCGCCAGCCTGCAGGAACAGATTCCGTCCTTCCTCAAAGGCTCGGGCAAGGGCTGGGTCACGGCCGAATACGGCATGCTGCCGCGTTCCACCCATGAACGCATGCGGCGCGAGGCGGCGCAAGGCAAGCAATCCGGGCGTACGCTGGAAATCCAGCGCCTGGTCGGCCGTTCCCTGCGTGCCGTGGTGGATATGGCGGCGCTGGGCGAACGGCAGATCGTCGTCGATTGCGATGTGATCCAGGCCGATGGCGGCACCCGCACCGCCTCCGTCACCGGCGGTTTCGTGGCGCTCCAGCAATGCATCGGTTTCATGCGCAAGACCGGCATGGTCACGAAGCCGGTGCTCAAGGATCACGTCGCGGCCGTCTCCTGCGGCATCTGGCAGGGCACGCCGGTTCTCGATCTCGATTATGCCGAGGATTCGACCGCCGAGACGGATGCGAATTTCGTCCTCACCGGCGCGGGCGGCCTCGTGGAAATCCAGGGCACGGCGGAAGGCGCGCCGTTCTCCGATGAAGAATTCGCGGCGCTGCTGAGGCTTGCGCGCAAAGGCATCGGCGAACTCGTCGAATTGCAGCGGCAGGTTCTCGCATGAAGCCGGGGTCGGCGCTCGTTCTGGCGACGCACAATCCGGGCAAGGTGCGCGAAATTGCCGAGTTGCTTGCGCCGTTGGGTTTCGACGTGAAGAGTGCCGCGGAACTGGGTTTGCCGGAGCCCGAGGAAACCGGCGCGACGTTTGCCGACAATGCGCTGCTCAAGGCGCGCGCGGCGGCGGATGCGGCCGGGCTTGCCGCGCTCGCCGACGATTCCGGATTGGTCGTGAACGCGCTCAGCGGCGCGCCGGGGATTTATTCGGCGCGCTGGGCCGGTCCGCAAAAGGATTTCGCCCAGGCGATGACACGCGTCGAACAGGCGCTGAAGGATGCGGACACAAACGATTTCTCCGCGAAATTCGTCTGCGCGCTCGCACTTTGCGCGCCGCAAGGCGAAGCGCAGGTTTTCGCGGGCGAAGTGGCAGGCCATTTGACGTTTCCGCCGCGGGGCACGCGCGGCTTCGGCTACGATCCCATCTTCGTGGCCGACGGAATGCAGGAAACCTTCGGCGAGATGGATCCGGACCGCAAACATGCGATGAGCCATCGCGCGCGGGCCTTCGCCAAGCTGGCGGAATTTCTGCGGCGGCGCGCATGAGCGGCTTCGGCATCTATGTGCATTGGCCGTTCTGCGCTGCCAAATGTCCCTATTGCGATTTCAATTCACATGTCCGTTCCGAGATCGACGAGGCGGGATGGACGGATGCGATCGTGCGCGAGCTCAGCCATGTTGCCGCGTTGCAGGGCGATGCGCGTCCGTGCGTCGAGACGATATTCTTCGGCGGCGGCACGCCGTCGCTCATGCGCGGGCGCTCGGCGGCGGCGGTGATCGATGCCGTCGCCCGTCTGTGGCCCGCGGCAGGCGATGTGGAGATCACGCTTGAATCCAATCCCGCGAGTGCGGATGCCGCACGGTTTCGCGATTATCGCGTGGCCGGCGTCAATCGCGTATCGCTCGGGATCCAGGCGCTGGACGATTCCAGCCTCAAATTCCTCGGGCGCCTGCACGATACGGCCGAAGCGGAAGCCGCGATCGCAATGGCCGTGGCGCAATTCGACCGCGTCTCGCTCGATCTTATCTATGCGCGCCCCGAACAGACGGTAGCAGCCTGGCGTGTCGAGCTCGCGCGTGCGCTCGCGTTCGAAACGGAACATCTGTCGCTCTATCAATTGACCATCGAAGCCGGCACACCGTTCGCGACGCTCGCCCATACGGGCGCGCTCATCATTCCCGACGACGATGCGGCGGCATCTCTCTACGAAGCCACGCAGGAAGCGATGGAAGAAGCAGGCAGGCCCGCCTATGAGATTTCCAATCATGCGCGTGCCGGCGCGGAATGCCGCCACAATCTCGTCTATTGGCGCTACGGCGCCTATGCCGGCGTCGGCCCCGGCGCGCATGGCCGTCTCGATCTCGCAGGCAAACGTGTTGCCACGGCCGCCGAGCGCCTGCCGGAACGCTGGCGCGAACGCGTGGCGCGCGAAGGGCACGGCATCGCCGAGCTGAGCGACGTGCCGCGCGACGAGGCCGCCCGCGAACATCTCCTGATGAATCTGCGCCTCGCGGAAGGCATCGATCTTGCCGCTTATGGCGCGCGCTGGGATGTCGAAATCGATCCCGCGCGCATCGCGGTGCTGGAACAGGAAGGTCTCGTCGAGACGCGGGGCGAAAATCTGCGCGCCACGCGGAGGGGACGCCTCGTCCTCAATGCCGTCATTGCCGCGCTGGCGGCATAGTAATGATGGCTATGACAAAAATCGCGATAATAGCCGCCGGCGCAGCGGCGTTGCTTATGGGGAGTTGCGCCTCCAATGAAGCAACGTATTCCGGCTGGCGCATTGCGATGGGCATGTCGTCGATATTTATTTGACGCAGTAGTCATTCGAGCTTTTCTTTTTTCGGCCCAATGAAAAATATTAAATTTCTCTGTCATCACCCGGCGCGCGGACAGCGCGTCCGGGTGACCCATTTTCGGCGAGAACATCCGCGATCTTCGCCAGCCATGCGTCTATCTCTGCGGCACTCATGGCGTTCGGATACCATTGCGCAGCCAGATCTTTCCAATCGGGATTGCCGGTGCGAATGAGAGTTATCTTCCAAGCGCGGGGCCATTTCTTCAGCCGCTTCTCGCGGTGAATTGCTGCAGACGCCGTCGACCATTCCTCAAAATGGACGAGTGTCTTGACGCCATAGTTCTTCGTGAATCCCTCAATGAGGCCCTCTTTGTGTTCGAATACGCGCCGCCACAGATCGTTTGTGATGCCGATGTAAAGCGTGCCCCAGGGGCGGCTCGCCATGACGTAGACAAAAAACCGCCGCTCACCCAACACGCCAAAGTATCTCTACCGGAAATTGGGTCACCCGGACGCGCTATCCGCGCGCCGGGTGATGACGGTAGGGGAAAGATGTCGCTTGAGTGTTCGGCATCGTTCGCAAAACTTGGCGAGCACGGCCTTTGGAGAGCGTTGTCGAACTCTTCGAACTGCCGAAAATCCCTACGACGCCGAGCCCGCGAAAGTTTTCGGCGCGGGGCTGATCACCCGGAAGCCACCGCCGGCTTCCACGCTCAATACCGCGAGGCCGCGCTCGGACGTGCCGTCGGGACCGAAGCGGAAAATGCCGTCGGCGCCCGCAAAGCCATTGGGATCGGTCAGCGCGCGCGCCGTGAAGCGATGATAGGCAGGACCGGAAGATAGCAGCGCGATGAGGGATACGGCGTCATAACCCAATGCCGCCAGTTGCGGCGGGGTGGTGCCGAAGGCCGCGCGATATTTGGCGTCGAAGGCGCGGCTCGCTTCCGGCGCGGGGGCTGCGAACCAGCCGCCTGTCAGGAGCGGTTCGCGCGCGATCGTGGGATCGTCCCACAGGCCGGTACCCAGGAATTTCACCTGCTGGCTGTCCACGCCGTCCGTTGCGAGCGTCGGCGCGATCTCCCGCAGCAGCGTGCCACCCTGCGCGATGAGGATCGTGTCGGGCGCGCTCTGGGCCACTGCCTGCGCAGGTCCTGCGATGCTGTCGCTGGACGGCACGAATTTCTGCACCGAGGTCACCTGCCCGCTCGACGCCTTGACCTCCGCCTGAAACGCCTGTGCCACGCGTGTGCCGTAGATATTGTCGGGCACGAGTGCGGCGAATTTGCTGCGGCCTTGCGCGGCAGCGAAATCCACGATGCGGCGCACTTCGTTTTCGGGCTGGAAGCTCAGGAGATAGACACCGTCTCCGGCAACGGAGCGGTCGGTGGAAAACGAAATCACCGGCACGCCGCGGTCGCGCGCCAGGGGCGCGATCGCGCTCACCGATTGTGCGAACAAGGGTCCCACGATCACTTCCGCCCCTTGCGCGAGCAACGCATGCGCGCCGGCTTTCGCTTCCTGGGGTGTCGCGCCTTCGTCGGCGGAGACGAGCAGGATGTCGCGGTTGTGCGATTCGAACAGCGCCAGCTCCGCTGCTTTCATCAGGCTCGCGGCCAGCGCGCGGGTGCCCGGCGAGCCGTTGGAAAACGGCAGCAGCAGGCCGACGCGCACCGGCGTGTGGCCCTCCGGCAAATTGTCGAGCCGCGCGAAGCCCGGCTGGTCGCCGGTCAGGGGGTGGCCGGCGATGGTGCCCGGCGGCAGGGTCGATTTGACTTGCGGCGGCGGCGGGGGTGGGGGTTGCGGCGTCACGCAGCCGCTCCCCATCGCAACGACGGCCGCAATCGCGCACAATAGAAGCAATGGGCGTGCCTGACGGTGCTGTGCGCCGGAAGAATGAGTCGCCGGACGAAAGATCATTTTCCCACCAGTTAGCAGCCGTTCATATCGAGGATAAGAAGCCCTCAAGCCTATGCCGCAGCCGACCGAATCGCAAAGCCGGCCAGTGTCTGGTCTCTACGTCACCGCGACGCCCATCGGCAATGCGCGCGACGTTACCTTGCGCGCCCTCGACATACTGGGCGCCTGCGACGCAATTGTGGCCGAGGATACGCGGGTTACGTCTCGCCTCCTCGCCATTCACGGCATTTCCAGGCCCCTCATTGCCTATAATGACCACAATGCCCAGCGCGTGCGTCCGGGCCTGCTGGCAAAGCTGCGTGCCGGCGCGATTTTGGCCCTGGTAAGCGACGCGGGCACGCCGCTCGTCTCCGATCCCGGCTACAAGCTCGTGCGCGAGGCGCTGGCGGCGGGCGTGGCTGTCCATGCACTCCCGGGTGCCTCGGCTTCCCTGACCGCGCTGATGCTGGCGGGCCTGCCCACCGACCGCTTTCTCTTTGCCGGCTTCCTGTCCGCCAAAGGTGGCGAGCGGCGCTCCACACTGCACGAGCTCAAGAGTGTCACGGGCAGTCTCGTCTTTTTCGAATCGGCACAGCGCCTGACCGAAAGTCTGGCCGACATGCGCGACGTGCTGGGTCCACAGCGTTCGGCCGCCGTGGCGCGCGAACTGACCAAGCTGCATGAGGATGTCCGGCGCGGCACGCTGGGGGAACTGGCGCAAATCTATGCCGGCGAAGAACCGCCGCGCGGCGAGGTGACGATCGTCGTGGGCCCACCCATCGCGCCGGAGCCGGATTTTGCGCTCGCCGACGCTTTGCTGGCGAAGGCGCTGGCGTTCATGCCGGTGCGCGCCGCCACCGATCTCGTCGCCGAGGCGCTCGCTTTGCCGCGCCGGGCGCTTTATGCCCGCGCGCTGGCGCAGAAGCCCCGCGAGACGCCATGAATTCGCGTCAGGCGGCAGAACGCAAAGGACGCCGCAGCGAATGGCTGGCGTCGCTGCTGCTCGTCCTCAAAGGCTATCGCATCCTGTCGCGCCGCGCCCGCACCCATGCCGGTGAAATCGATCTCGTCGCGCGTTCGCCCTTGGGCGTGGTTTGTTTCATCGAAGTGAAAGCGCGCCGCGTCACGCGCGATGCGGTCGAGTCCCTCAAGCCGCGGCAACAGGCGCGCATCGCCCGCGCCGCCGAGCTTTATCTCGCGTCCCGGCCGGGACTGGCGAAGAAGGGCGTGCGCTTCGACATGATCGCGGTCTCGCCCGGCGGCCTGCCGCAGCATGTGCGCGACGCCTGGCGCCCGCCGAAATGATTCTGGTTTGAAATCATCGCAATTCGCGCAATCGCCGGTGCTATCCTCCTCCGGCTTATCCACGACGAGACGAAGGAGAGACATCGTGTCCGCAGACGAAGAGGCCGTGGTCATCATTCCGCTTCCGACCATCGACAATGCGGTGACCTATGCTGCCGCCCGACTGATCTACGAGAACGAGCGGCCATTCGCGGAAGCCGTCGCGGCGATACCGGGAACGGTCTTTGCGCCGCCCAGGAAGATTTCGCTGTCTCCCTACAGCCTGACGCGCCTGCGTCCCGGTTCGGCCGCTCGCCCCACGCTGTATCTCTACGAAGGCATGATCCTGCCCGCGCCCGGCGCCGACCCGCGCCGCAATTGAGCTTGATAACGACAATGCCTGGAGCGAATTTCGCCTGATGCAGAAATGGCCCGAAGATCCGGTGGATTATTTGCGGCAGCTGGGCGATTCCGGCGACGGCCCGCACGATATCGCGACAGCCGCGTTGATGCTTTCCGCGCTCGATCATGCCGGACGCGATCTGGCGCCCTATCGCGCGCATCTGGCCGAGATCGCGGAGCAGGCGCGCGCGGAAGCGCGTCTCACCGTGACCGCGGAAGACGGCGTCCGCGCCCTCTCCGGACTGCTCGTGGGACGCTATGGCTATGACGGCGACCGCATCGCTTACGACAATCCGCAGAATGCGGATCTGATTGCGGTGATCGATCGCCGGCGCGGCATGCCGGTGGCGCTGGGCATCCTCTATCTCCACGCCGCGCGCGCCGCCGGCTTCGAGGCGCAGGGGCTCCAGTCGCCCGGTCATTTTCTGCTGCGCATCGTCCGGCGCGGCTGCGAAGCGCTCATCGATCCGTTCAATGGCGGGGCTGCGGTCGAACGCGAAACCCTGGGCGGACCGCCCAGAATCCGCGCCGCCGTGCCGGAAGGCGGAAACGCGCTCGATCCGAGCTCCGATATCGACGTGCTGCTGAGGCTCCAGAACAATCTGAAGCTGCGCGCGCTGGAGACCGGCGAACGCGACCGCGCGCTGGAACTTGCCAAACGCATGGTGCTTATCGCGCCGCGCCAGCCCGAATTGTGGCTGGATCTGGCGCGCCTCAACGAGGCCGATGGCGCACTCGGCGCCGCGCAAAAAGCCTACGATGCCTGTCTCGCGCTTGCTGAGCCGGGCCAGCCGCTGCACAACGAAGCGGCGCTGGGCCTCCACGGCCTCAAGCGCCGGCTGAATTAGAGCGGTATTGTTTGATGTTGAAGAACTTTTCCAATCGTCATCGCCCGCTTTATGCGGGCGACCCAATTTTTGTAGAACTGAAAATGGGTTGCCCGGACGAGCCGGGCAATGACGAAATTGAGATGTTTCAACCCAGAAAAATTTGGCCCTAGGAACCGCACGCATGGCGTTCACCATTGCCATTCAGATGGACCCGATCGAGCGCATCGATATCGCAGGCGATTCCACCTTCGCGCTCGCGCTTGAAGGCCAGGCGCGCCGCCACACGCTGCTTTATTACGGCCCGCGCGATCTTACCTTCCGCGACGGCGTCGTGAGCGCCCGCGTCCGCCCGCTTACCGTGCGCAACACGAAGGGCGATCATTTCACGCTGGGTCCTTCCTCCGTGTGCGATCTCGCGCGCGTCGATGCCGTGCTCATGCGGCAGGACCCGCCGTTCGACATGGCCTATATCACCGCCACCCATATTCTCGAGCGGCTGCAACCGAAAACGCTGGTGGTGAACGATCCGTTCGAGGTGCGCAACGCGCCGGAGAAACTGTTCGTCACGTTGTTCAAGGAATTCATGCCGCCCACGCTCATCACGAGCGACCGCGAAGAGATCCGCAGCTTCCGCGCCGAGCATCGCGACATCATCCTGAAACCGCTTTACGGCAATGGCGGCGCGGGCGTCTTCCGTGTGAAGGAAGACGACGAGAATCTGGGCGCGCTGCTCGAACTGTTCACGCAGCTCTATCGCGAGCCGCTCATCGTGCAGCGTTACGTGCCCGATGTGCGCCAGGGCGACAAACGCATCATCCTGGTCGACGGCGTCTTCGCCGGCGCGATCAACCGCGTGCCGGCGCTGGGCGAGGCGCGCTCCAACATGCATGTCGGCGGCCGTCCGGAACCGACCACGCTCTCGAAGCGCGAGGAACAGATCTGCGCGGCGCTGGGGCCGGAACTCAAGAAGCGTGGACTTCTCTTCACCGGCATCGATGTGATCGGCGGCTATCTCACCGAGATCAACGTCACTTCGCCCACGGGCATCTGGGAAGTGAAGCGCTTCGGCGGCGCGGACATCGCAAAGCTCATCTGGGACGCGGTCGAGCGGCGGTTGAAAGGCGCGTGATCGCAAGGCAACCCGGCGTCATCTACAATAATACCGCGCCCACCATGTCCATAGACATAAAGATCGCGCATCATGTTCCAGTATAGAGGAGAACAGGCCCTGAATTCCTGAAATATCGTGTATAATGTTTTATTGTGATGCAGCCTTGTTTCTCGGCCACACAGCCATACCTGCTACCTGTTGGTTTGGATGATATCCATCCGAATTCGAATTTACGGTCTTTACCGGAGAACATATAATGTCCAATACCCAGCATATGAACGAGAACCTGACCATCCATCACAAAGTGAAGGATTATGCCGCATGGCGCATGGGTTACGACGGCCATGAGAAGACCCGGCACACGGCGGGCATCACCAATCCGCGCGTGTTCCGCAGCGCCGAAGACCCCAACGACATTGTCGTGCTGCAGGATGTGGCCGACGTCTCGAAGGCCCGCACCTGGCTGGGCTCGGAAGACATCAAGGCCGCCATGTTGAAGAACGGCGTCGTGGGATCGCCCACCATCCGCTTCTCTTCTTAAATCGCATTCGGCGCGGCGCCCGTCTTCGAAAGAGGACGGGCGCTGCGTTGCGCGTGGGGCGCAAGTCGGCCCCGCAGCCCTGACATTTTCATTTCTGTAGGACAAGGAGTGAGGGGCGTTCAAAAAAACTGCGGAAACTTCGATTCGAGCATGGCCTCGTAATCGTTTACGCTAGCGATTACCGGCGCCGAGCTACCGCCCGGAAGAGCGCGACCGAGATCGTAGCATGTCCATGCGAGTACCGGTTCAAAAGAGACTCGAAACAAATCGCCGAGGTCCTTGTAATAACCCGCTACATAGGGATCGCCGTTTACCTCGTCGATCAATAGCGGGAGCGCTTCCTTTTGGTGGCCAGTGCTCCCGAGCAAATTTCCGATGAAGCCCTCGATGACATATCCGTTCGTGACGTCGTCGCGACGTATACCCTGTCGAATTTTGATCGCCTCGTTTGGATCGGTTCGTTCGATGTCGAGGGAATGCATCAATTCATCGACACGCGAGTCGCTTCGTGATTGCGAGACAAGTTCCTTCAGTGAGCGACATCCCGGCGTCTTCGTTTGGGAACAATCGAATGCCTGTATGCCATACTGCTCCATGCCCTCCAACGCCAGAAGACTAGCTTGCAGGCCGGTTTTCTTCTGAAGTGCGTCTTCAATCAATGCACGATATTGCGCGACGCTGCGCGGTCCGCTTCCGGCGCGTCCCGCTACGGCATCCAGCATCAGCGGCAGCACTCTCTTGAGGTAGGGCAGAGCGGAGTCTGCTTTGCTTTGGGCCAACACATCAACGATATAGTCAGCGGCCAACGGATAGGGTGTGGAAACGCGGCTGATCGACTGAAGCGCCCAGATTTCCGCGCCCTTCTTGCGAATCGGTGGCAGCGCAAAAGACAAGTGCTGCGGTATGCGGGCGGTGCCAAGGAGCGCAGAGATTACGACTGGGTGCAGCGTTGTGCTTGTCTGGAGGTACCGTTTGAACGCCGCGAGCTCTTCCGCCGTCAGTGTTTGTTGCGATAGCGCGTAGGTTGCGAACTCCACTCCGTTATGCAGGAATCGAACACCCGCGTCGCCCAATGGCTTTTGTTCGATGACAGGCTCCGGATCGGCAGGATCAATGACGTGGAGTTCGGATTGAACCCAGAATGGGTCGAGAAGTTCTGCTGTCCCTTGAACTTTTACGGCGGCCAACATACCGCGCTCCACACGCCGATTATAGGTTTCGGCTGCCCGGAAATCGACGAGTGCGTAAAGCGATGAATTGTCAAAACTGCGGTGCGCCAAGTCCAATGCAATAATGCGGCGCAACTTGTAGTCAAATATCGTATCGAGCCTGTCGTCGCGAACGAATACGTAGTCGGGTGCGAGGTCAACGGTGATGGTCGTCGGTGCATTATGCTCTCCTCCGGACACTGCGTAGACCAGCCGGAGAACCGCCAAATCCGAACGCCCTCTGGCCGCAATGATTTGCGTGGCGCTGGCCTGTGGCCCGATTTGAGTAAAGTCGGCTGCATGTACCGGGAAAACGTAAGCACACGTCAATATGACGGTCGCAAACCATCGCGCAGTTTTCATCGACCCCTCCCAATCGCGTCTCACACTATCCTACTATCCGTATCCTACTATTCGCGCGTGAATAGAATGTCGCGTAAACATTGCTCAGCCTCCAAGCCTCTCCGAACGCGAGACGAATCTCCGATAGCGCCCGTCCAATAGACGGGAGCCGTCCAGGCCGGTAATTTCGCGCCGCACGGACTGGGGAAGCGGTGGTTGCGGGGGCGCCATGGGATGATCGCAAGGCTAATGCGATCTGGTTGGCGCTCATCTAGGTGGGGGCCGATTCGATCTGGAAATTCCCCGCTGCCTGAAGAAGCTGCCACCCACTTATTAGGGCGAGCGGACATGCGGGACAGGGAGCATTCTCCGCGCCATTTGCGGAGAATGTATCTATGATCACCGCACGGATTGCGGCGATTGTACACGCTCTTTGAAGCGCTATGGTTCGGTGGGGATCAACGTTCGTTTGGCAAAGTCCCCCTCACCCTGCCCTCTCCCCCCAAAGGGGGAGAGGGGGCACGCGTCGGCTCAGGCATTATGCGCCGGTATGGGTGAGGGGGCTTCGAGGGAGAAGATCAGGAATATAACCATATTGGTTGAAATAGAACCCCAATAGTCCTATCCTGCCCAGACTGCGAACGACCCGCCGGGCTTCCGGCGGGCCGTGGCTCTTTGACATTGTGAAAAAAAACCACCACGGCGGTGTCCCGCCGCCGCGCAATTGCATGCGTGCCCGGACGCGCAAATTCCCTGTTAATTTTATTCCCTGATAAATTCCCTGCTAGCAGGGAATTCGTTGCCGGAAAGTTCCGCCGATTTATTCCCTGTTATTTTCCCTGTCGGCAGGGGAAATCGTTCACCTTTCGATCCCGAACCGGTGGCGATAGCGGGCGTCGATGGTGGAGACGGGAAAATCGATGAATACGTCGATGGTGCCGAACTGGCGGTCGATGACGGCCCCGTCGCCGATGCCCGCGCCCGCCCGCACATAGCCCTTCACGAGCGGCGGCAAAGCGCGCAACGCCTCCTTCGTGTCGATGGCCTCTTTCGGCATCCGGTTCATGTCGACGTAAAGCTCGGGCAGCGCGCGCACGGGGCTCCGACGTGCCGCGTGGTAGAGAAAGGAAAGAGGCAGCGCCAGCGCGTCGGGATCGATGCCCGGCAGCGAGGCGCAGCCGAACATCGTGTCGATGGAAAAGCGCGCGACATAGGCCATCACGCCCCGCCACAGGAGCTGCATCGTCATAGGTTTGGCGCGATAGGATTTGAGGACGCAGGAGCGTCCCAGTTCCAGGAGCCGCGTGCCGGCCGGAACGGCGGAGAGCAAAGGCGAAATGTCGTATTCGCCACCGGTGTAGAAGCCGCCCGCCCGCGCCGCATCGACGTCGCGCATGAGGCGATAGGTGCCCACCACGGCGGGCTGGCCGTCCTCATCGCTGGCGCTGCGATCGATCACCAGCATGTGGTCGCAGAAGGCGTCGAACTTGTCGAAATCGCGCCGGTGGTCGCGCATCGAGGGGCTGGGGATCGCCGACATCTCTTCGTAGAAGACGCGATAGCGCAGGCGCTGCGCGGCTGCGACTTCCGGTTCGGTCTCGGCAAGGCGCACTTCCAGCGCGCCGGAGACTGCCAGGACCGGCCAACGCTCGAAGGCGCCGACGGACCCGACCGGCTCGTGTATGTTGACCACGATTGGCGCTTCCTGTGCGAGGGGCTCTGATGGCCCACCAAGGCTTGTCATGAATTAAGGCGCAATCCTACAGAATCCGGCCCTTGCGCGCAAATGGGTTCAGGCCCTGACGTCGGCTCGCGCCTCGCGCTGACACAGGCCCAACAGCAGGAAAAGGATCACCGCCGGCACGCCGATGGCGCCCGCGCCGATGAAGAACAATTCGTAGGCGCCCATCAGGCCGTGCGCCTCGCTCAGGCGCTCCACGATGGCGCCGGAGAAGCCTTTTAGAATTTTTCCTGCCCAGGCATAGGTCGAACTGAGCAGCGCATATTGCGTCGCCGTGTAGCCGAGACTGGTGAGGCTCGACATGTAGGAGACGAGTGCCACGCCTGCGAAGCCGGTGCTGAAATTGTCGCCCGTCATGATTGTCGCGAACAGCAGCAGGCTCGGCTTCGCCGTGGCGAGAATGGCAAAGGCCGCGATGGCGAGCGCCTGCAGGATGCCGCCGGCGATCAGTGCACGGAGCGAACCGAAACGAAACGCACAGGCGCCGCCCGCGGCAATTCCCAGCAGCGCCGCGATCACGCCGATCGTGCCGCGCACTGCGCCCACATAATCCTTCGACAGGCCGATGTCGTGATAGAACGGGTTGGCCATCGGTCCCATGATGAAATCGGGCAAGCGATAAAGGCTGATCGCGGCCAGCATGAGCAGCGCGAGCCAGCCATGCGTCCGGAAGAACATGATGAAGGGACCCACGATCGCATCGCCGATACCGGTCGGCGACCAGAGCGGCGCCTCGCGCGATTTTTCGGACGCGACCGCATCGGCGCGCAAAGGTTCGGTGGCGAGCAGCGTTGCGGCGATCCCCACCGCCATCGCGATGCCGCAGGCAAGATAGGAGGCGGGCCAGCCGAAATGGGTGGCGGAAATCAGGATCAGCGCATCGGTCGCCAAAAGCGCCATGCGATAGCCGAGCTGATACGCCGAGGAAAACAGGCCCAGTTCCTCGTCATTGGCCGCGCTCTCGATGCGCCAGGCGTCGATCACGATGTCCTGGGTCGAGGACGCAAACGCGACGGCGAGCGCGAACGCGCCGAGCCAGACAAGTCCGCCGCCGGGGCCGATAGCCGCCATCGCGAACAGGCCGAGGGCCACGACCGCCTGCGCTAGCAGCATCCAGCTGCGTCTTAGTCCCAGGCGTCCGAGAAAAGGCGCGGGCGTGCGGTCGATGAGCGGCGCCCAGAGGAATTTGAGGGAATAGGCGATGCCGACCCACGAGATGAAGCCGATCGCGGCCAGCGACGTGCCATTGTCGCGCAGCCAGAATCCCAGCGTGTTTCCCGTCAGGAGAAACGGCAGGCCGGAGGAAAATCCCAGCGCCAGCATCAAGAGCATGCGCGGCTGCAAATAAATGCGAAAAGCCGCGCGCCGGCGCGGAGGCGAACTCATGCGGCGGCGTCTTGCGCCCGCGCTTCTTCGCCGGCTGGAAACAGCTTTGCAATCACGGCGTCCAGCTCCCCAGGAGTTATCGGCTTGGTGAGAAAACCATTCATTCCGGCATTCTGGCAAGCCTGTTTGCCCGCCTCGAGCACATCCGCCGTAAGCGCCACGATGGGCGTCGGCGGCAGGGCGCGCGTTGCTTCCTCGGCGCGGATGCGTTTTGCCGTCTCCACGCCGCTCAGCCCTGGCATGTGGATGTCGGTGAGCAGCAGATCGAAGCGTTCCTCGCTCATCGCCGCGATGGCAGTTTCGCCCGTTTCGACTTCCCGCACCCGATGTCCGCGCCGGCGCAGCAGCTCGCGCACGAGGAGCGAATTGATTGGATCGTCTTCCGCCAACAGGACGCGCAAGGAAACAGGCCCGGGCCGGCGCAGATTTTCGACCGCGGCGGCAGGCAGGGGCAACGGTGCGGCTTCGCTCCCGATCGGGTCAGCCGACATTGCGTTCGTCCCCGCGCGGACATAGTTCGCGAGCGTCAGCTGCCGCACCGGCTTGACCAGATAGGCGTCGAAGCCCATCGCCGTCAGCTCGGGCAGCTTGTTGCGCGCCTCCGGCGTCACCATCACGATGGAACGGGTATGCTTCTGCGGCCGGACCGGCAATTCGAGCGTGCTGCGCGTGCCGGCATCGATGATGACCGCGTCGGGGTGAAGAACGGAGACGTTCTCATCCGCATCGGAGGTTCCCAGGGTCGTCACCTCGCCGCCGGCCGCGCGTACCTGGGCGGTCAGCCCTTCGCGCAAAATCGCGTTGCGCGTAACGACCGCAATCCTGAGGCCGGCGAGGCGTTCGGATTCGACCGGCAGCGCATCGCGCAGGACCATGGCGGGACAGGTGAACCAGAAGACGCTGCCGCCATGGGGCGGCGCCTCCACGCCGATCTTGCCGCCCATCGCTGTGACCAGGCGTTTCGAGATGGCAAGTCCCAGGCCCGTTCCGCCGAAACGGCGCGCATGAGTCGAGTCCGCCTGCACGAATTCGTTGAAAATTTCCTCGTGCATTTCAACCGGCACGCCCAGTCCCGTATCGCGGACGTCGAAGCGCAGGACGCGCTGTTCCGCCTCCTCGACGAGCCGCAGGTCGACGCGCACGCCGCCTCTGTCGGTGAATTTCACGGCGTTGCCGACGAGATTGGTAAGGATCTGCCGCAACCTCATACCGTCGGTTCGCACGAGCGCCGGCGTGTCCGGCGCGATGACGGCGACGAGTTCGAGGTCCTTGGCATGGGCGCGCGGACCCAGCAGTTCGACGACACCTTCCACGATGGGGCGTAGTTCGACTTCGTCTTCGTCTAACCTGAGCGCGCCCGATTCGATTTTCGAAAAATCGAGCAATTCTTCGATCAGCGACAGCAGCGCTTCGCCGGATTGCAGAATGGCATTGGCGTAGGTGCGCTGCTCGGGCAGCAGCTTCGTTTCCATCAGCAGCCGGCCCATGCCGAGCACGCCGTTCATGGGCGTGCGGATTTCGTGGCTCATGGTGGCGAGGAAACTCGATTTCGCGCGATTGGCGGCTTCGGCCTTGTTGCGCGCTTCGGTCAAGGCCTCCTCGAGCGTCTTGCGCTCGGTGATGTCGCGCCCCACGCTCTGGATCTCGATCAGCCGGCCTCCGGCATCGCGTATGGGATAATCTTCCCAGGCGATCCAGCGCAGCCCAAAGGCCGTCTGGACATGCTGGTCGTAGCGCACACGGCGGATATCGCGGGCGATGAAGCTGCCGAAGACCGGCGCGCGATTGTCAGGATGCAGAACCGGGGCGAAAGGGTGACCGATCGCCTGCCGGGGGTGGAGTCGAAACAGCTTGAAAAAGGCTTCGTTGCCGTAGGTCAGACGGCTGTCCGGACTGCGCCGGATGATGGCGTCGCCCTGCGCATCGACGAGACCCTTGTAACGCACTTCACTCTCGTGCAGCCGGGCGTTCACGGCCGAAACGGTCGCAAGAGTGTCTTCCAGTTTCGCGGTAAGCGATTGCAATTCCGTGGAATTCGCCTGCAATGCCCGCGCTTTGGCGCGGGCATCGAGCAGCGCCAGATAGAGAATCAGCGTGCCGAGGGTCGCCAACATGGCCAGAAGCCACAGGGCGCCCTGCCCGAGGTCCCCGTTCAGGGAGCCAGCGGCCACCGCGCCAGTACTGGCGGCCAGCATCCCTACGCCGAAAAAAGCGCTGATTGCCCGAGCGATGATCAAAAGAAGCCTCTTCGTGGCGCGCATTTGTGCACGGCACGGCTTGAAAATCGCTTAACCGATGTCCGACTATCTGGGGGTGCCGAGGTCTTTTCGTAAACCATGATGGCGGATCGCCGGGCGAGGGCGAGAATCGGGCATGGGATTTGGGGGAATGTCGGGGCCGCCCCTAGGCTGTCACGAAACCTTCGCAAAACTGTGATGGACGTTGCACTCAATCGCGGCGTTATCCGTCCCTGTCGGAGCCGAGGGGGCGGACGACGCTTCCTACGCTAGTCCTGGGAACGCGCGCCAATTCGGCGAACGCCATGATGCAAGAAAGGATTTCCATGAAGCCTATCTTCCAACGCTGGGTCGGTCTCGCGGCAGGTGCCGCTCTGGCCTGTGCCTCGCAGATGGCCTTCGCTGCCGACATATCCGGTGCCGGAGCAACTTTCCCGGCCCCGGTCTACGCCAAATGGGCGGAAGCCTATAAGGCCAAGACCGGCACCGGCGTGAACTATCAGTCGATCGGTTCCGGCGGCGGGATCGCGCAGATCAAGGCTAAAACGGTGACCTTCGGTGCCAGCGACAAGCCGCTTTCGCCGAACGAGCTGGGGCCGGCCGGCCTCACACAGTTTCCCACGGTGATCGGCGGCGTCGTTCCCGTGGTGAACATTGCCGGCATCAAGCCGGGCCAGATTGTGCTCGACGGCAAGACCTTGGCCGACATCTATCTGGGCAAGGTGGCCAAATGGAACGACCCCGAGATCAAGGCGCTCAATCCGTCCGCGAATCTGCCGGGTCAGGCGATCGCGCTGGTGCACCGCTCCGACGGCTCGGGCACCAGCTTCATTTTCACCAACTATCTCAGCAAGAAAAGCGCGGCATGGGCGAACCAGGTTGGGGCCGCGACATCTGTGGAATGGCCGGCTGGGATCGGCGCCAAAGGCAATGAAGGCGTTGCCGGCAATGTCGGGCAGACCTCCGGTTCCATCGGCTATGTCGAATATGCCTATGCCAAGCAGAACCACCTGACCTATGTGCGCATGATCAACAAGGACGGCGTGGCGGTCGAACCCACGGCCGCTGCATTCCAGGCCGCCGCCGCCAATACGGATTGGGCACACGCCCCGGGATTCTACGTCGTCCTGACCGATCAGTCCGGTCATGCGGCATGGCCGATTGCGGGGGCGACATTTATCCTCGTCTACAAGACGCCGCCCGATGCCGCGGCGACGACCGAGGCCCTCAAATTCTTCAAATGGGCCTATGAAAACGGTGCGCCGCTGGCGGAAAGTCTCGATTATGTGCCGCTACCGCAGAGTACGGTTCAGGCCATCGAGAAAAGCTGGCACGACAACATCAAAGGCAGCAACGGAGCGCCCTTGCTGTAAGATACGGTTCCTATTTCCGCCTGCGGAAAGCAACACGCCGACGAAGCGACGCGAATTGGGGGGCTGATGCATCATCAACCCCCCAATCGTCTGAAAGCCCGAAGCACACCCGATGGTCGATCTGACCGTGACCGAGAACTTCGCCGCCGCTTCGAAGACCGCAGCGCTCAAGCGATTCGGGCGCAGCGACACCCGGTTTCGTTTGCTCACCCAGGCCGCTTCTCTGCTGGTGCTGGTGATCTTCATCGGGCTCATCGCGGCGCTTCTACAAGGCGCGTGGCCGGCGATAAAAAAATTCGGTTTCGGATTTCTCGTCACCGACGCCTGGAATCCTGTTACGGAGCATTTCGGCGCGCTGCCCGCGATCTACGGCACGGTCCTGACCTCCGCACTCGCGATGCTGGTTGCGGTTCCCGTCGGCATCGGCATCGCGATTTTTCTGACGGAACTGTGCCCGCGCCCGTTGAAGCGACCCATCGGTATCGCCATCGAGCTGCTCGCCGGAATCCCTTCGATCATTTACGGCATCTGGGGTCTCTTCGTCTTCGCACCGTTCTTTCAGACGACGATACAGCCCTGGCTGATCGACAGGCTGGCGAATGTGCCCATGCTTTCGGATCTGTTTGCGGGGCCGCCCTACGGTATCGGCGTCTTCACCGCCTCGCTCATTCTCTCGATCATGGTCCTGCCTTTCATTTCGGCGGTGACACGCGATGTGTTCGAAACCGTGCCCGCCGTCGTCAAGGAGGCGGCTTACGGCCTGGGTTGCACCACATGGGAAGTGATGTGGCATGTCGTGCTGCCTTATGCGCGTTCGGGCGTGGTAGGCGGCGCCATGCTGGCGCTGGGCCGGGCGCTGGGCGAGACGATGGCCGTGACCTTCGTGATCGGCAATGCGCATCACATAAGCCCATCACTGTTCGCGCCGGGCACGACGATTTCCGCCGCCATCGCCAACGAGTTCACCGAAGCGCTGGGCGATCTCTATGTTTCTTCGCTCATCTATAGCGGCCTTGTCCTCTTCTGCATCACCTTCATCGTGCTGGCGACGGCGCAATTGATGCTGCGCAGCCTCGAGCGGCGCGCCGGGGGACGTTCGCAATGAATCGTGCGCTCTACATGCGCAGGCGCTTGCTCGACCGCGCATTTCTCGCACTTTCGGTTTCGGCCGCGATCTTCGGAATAGGCTGGCTCGCGCTCATCCTCGGCGAGTTGCTGTATCAGGGCGTGGGTGGGTTGAGCCTGAAGCTGTTTTACGAAATGACACCGCCGCCGGGATCGGATGGCGGACTGGCGAATGCGATCGCCGGCAGCATCCTGATGAGCGCCATCGCCGTCGTTGTGGGCACACCCATCGGTATTCTGGCGGGCACCTATCTGGCCGAATATGGCCGACATACCTGGGTCGCCTTCGTTGTACGCTTCGTCAACGACATCCTGCTCAGTGCGCCGTCGATCCTGATCGGCCTGTTCATTTACGAATTGCTGGTGCCCCGCATGGGGCATTTCTCCGGTATTGCGGGCGCCGCGGCCTTGGCGGTGCTGGTGATTCCCGTCGTCGTGCGCACGACGGAAAACATGCTGCTGTTGGTGCCCAACACCTTGCGCGAAGCTGCCGTGGCGCTGGGTTCGCCACGCAATCTGGTGATCCGCGCCGTGACGTTGCGCGCCGCACGGGCCGGCATCGTCACCGGCGTTCTGCTGGCGATCGCGCGCATTTCCGGCGAAACTGCGCCGCTGCTTTTCACAGCGCTGAACAATCAATTCTGGAGCGTCGATCTCAACGCGCCGATGGCGAGTCTTCCCGCCGTCATCTTCCAGTTCGCGATGTCGCCTTATGAGGATTGGCATCGCCTGGCCTGGGCGGCGGCGTTGCTCATCACGGTGGCGGTGCTCTCGCTCAGCATTCTGGCCCGTATCTTTGAAGCGAAGCGGATGTCCCAATGAGCGAGATGAAACCCGTGGACCAGAAGGTGCGGATCGATATCCGTAAGCTGTCTTTTTTCTACGGTGCGACGCAGGCGCTCAAAAACGTTTCGCTGCCGCTTTACGACCGTAAAGTCACTGCCTTCATCGGGCCGTCGGGCTGCGGGAAATCAACACTGCTGCGCGTTCTCAATCGCATCTACCAACTCTATCCCCATCAGCGCGCGGAAGGCGAAGTGCTGTTCGACGGCGAAGACATTCTCGATGGCGGACAGGACGTCAATCTGCTCCGCGCCAAGGTCGGTATGGTGTTCCAGAAACCGACGCCTTTCCCCATGACGATCTACGACAATGTCGCTTTCGGTATCCGGCTCTACGAGCGGTTACCCAAATCGGAACTCGATGCACGGGTGGAGAGCGCGCTGCAGCGAGCCGCGCTGTGGGGCGAGGTCAAGAACAAGCTCAAGGATTCAGGGCTAAGCCTGTCGGGCGGCCAGCAGCAGCGCCTGTGCATCGCGCGCTCGGTCGCGACCAAGCCGGAAGTGATTCTGCTCGACGAGCCCTGCTCGGCGCTCGACCCCATGTCGACGGCGAAGATCGAAGAACTGATCGACGAGCTGGCGAAGGAATACACAATCGTCATCGTCACGCACAACATGCAGCAGGCGTCACGCGTCTCGGACTACACAGCCTTCATGTTCCTGGGCGAACTCGTCGAATTCGGCATCACCGACAAATTGTTCACCACGCCGGAAAACAAGCGCACCGAAGAATATATTACCGGCCGGTTTGGTTAGGCGCCGCGCAGATAATCCGCGTCCGCCGTCAGATCCGAACGCGGTGTGCGGCTGAGAGCATTGATCGCCAGACTGGCGAGGGCACTGACAGCGATGTTCAAGACAAGCGAACTGAGCGCCGCGTAGCAGGGCACTGTCCAACCTAGAATGTGCAGCGCATAGATCGAGCCTTTGAAACCGAGGCTCAGTTCCATCTGCATGCCCGTCCACATTCCTGCCGCCCAGCCGAGCAAGAGTCCCCAGGGATTGAACCAGCGGGTGTAGAGACCGATGAGAACAGCAGGCAATGTCTGGATGATCCAGATGCCGCCCAGCAATTGCAGGTTGATCGCATATTGTTGCGGCAGCGCCAGCACGAAGATGAGCGCGCCGATCTTGACCGCCAGCGAAGCGAGCTTGGCCACCTGGCATTCGCGGGCTGACGTACAATCCGGATCGATGTATTCCTTGTAGATGTTGCGCGTGAACAGATTGGCGCAGGCGATGGACATGATCGCTGCCGGCACCAGCGCGCCGATCGCGATCGCGGCGAACGCAAAGCCCACGAACCAGGAGGGAAACATCTGCAGGAACAGGGCGGGCACGGCATAGTTCGCGCCGAACGCCTTGAAGCCGGCTGCATAGGCCGGCAGATGCTGCACGCCGGCCGCGACCGCCATGTAGCCCAGCAACGCGATCAATCCCAGCGCCACGGAATAGGCGGGAAGCGCCAAGGCGTTGCGCCGGATCACATGACGACTGGAGGAACTGAGCACGCCCGTGACGGCGTGCGGATAGAGGAACAGCGCGAAGGCCGAACCGAGCGCCAGCGTGATGTAACCGCTTTGCTGTCCCAGATTGTGGGCGGAGGCTGGCGTCAGCAACAATTTGGTGGAACCCACGCTTGCGAAAATCTTCGCATAGCCGCCGAGTTCCGCCGGAATGACGATCACCGCCGCGATGACCGTGATGTAGATGAGTGCGTCCTTCACCACCGCGATCATGGCGGGCGCGCGCAAGCCGCTCGTATAGGTGTAAGCCGCAAGAACCACGAAAGCGATGAGCAGCGGCAATTCGCCGTGCAGGCCAAGGCCTGCGATCACCACTTCGATGCCCACCAATTGCAGCGCGATATAGGGCATGGTCGCCACGATGCCGGTGAGCGCGACCGCAAGGGCCAGCGTGCCGCTGCCGAAACGCAGGCGCACGAAATCTGCCGCCGTCACGCAGCCCTTCGCATGCGCGACCGACCATAGCCTCGGATAGACGGCGAACAGGATGGGATAGACGAGAACCGTATAGGGAACGGCGAAAAAGCCCATTGCGCCGGCCCCGAACATGAGAGCCGGAACGGCGACGAAGGTGTAAGCGGTGTAGAGATCGCCGCCCAAGAGGAACCAGGTGACCACCGTTCCGAAGCGCCGGCCGCCGAGTCCCCATTCCGACAATTCGCTCAGATCGCCCCGGCGCCAGCGCGACGCGAAGAAACCGAGAACCGTCACGAGACCGAAGAACGCGGCGAAGACGGCGAGCGCCGTCCAATCGATTTGGCCGGACATCAGCAGCTATTCCTTTTTCGCGCCGCGGTCTTCGGCCAGATAGAGTGGCAGGAGCAGGGCCGCGCCCAGCACGATCCAGAGCATCTGGTACCAGTAGAAAAAGGGAATCCCCGCGAGCGTGGGCTCATTGCGGTTATAGGATGGGACGCAGAGCAGCGTCACGAAGGGCACGAACAGCAACAGATAAAGCAAGCGCCATCCCCGCTTGCCCACGGCTCCTTTTCGTTCGGTCATATTCGTTACCCCCATCGTCGCCATTCGTGATTACGGCATCGGCTGCACTGCGCCAAGCGTGTTTGCGGTGGTCGCGATACTGCGCTGCACCATTCTTGCGAGTGTGGAGAATCTCTTTGCAGGTGGTTATGATTGCCCGTTTCTTCAGGGGGGATTCACATGCGCATCGTCATAGCGGGAATTGTCGGCGGCATTCTGATGTTCATCTGGTCGTCGGTGGCGCATATCGCGCTGCCGCTCGGTCAAATCGGCCTCAGCCAGATTCCGAATGAGGCGCCCGTGCTCACAGCTTTGCACAATTCGATCGGTGACAAGTCCGGCCTCTTTTTCTTCCCGTGGACGGATATGAAGGCGCCCAATGCAATGGCGGACGAGCAGGCGAAGATGAAGACCAACCCTTCGGGTATCATCATCTACCATCCGCCGGGTGCGCCGGACATGACGATGAGGATGCTGTCCGTCGAATTTCTCAAAGAATTGTTTGTGTCGCTTGTGGCGGCGTTCCTGCTCGCACAGACCACGCTCAATGGTTATCTGTCACGCGTGGGTTTCGTGAGCGCGGCCGGCCTCGTCGCTGCCGTCACCACCAATGTTTCATACTGGAACTGGTACGGATTCCCGCTCGACTACACCTTCAGCTACGCGTTCACCGATTTCGCCGGTTATGTCGCCGCGGGGCTTGGCATTGCGGCCATCGTGAAGCGCCGGGTTTAGACTAAGCCTGCGCGTTGCGCTTGTGGGAATTGATCAGTGCGCAGACCATCGCGGGGAAGCGCGCGCCCGGTCCGCAACGACCGACGCTCTGCACATTGATGCGGGCGCCTTCCAGCAACAGGAAGATTTCGTCCGCCACGCGCTCCGGCTCCAGGAAACCCGCGGCACGGCAACATTGCACGAGACGGTCGCGCTGATGCGTCTTGTGCTCTTCGATGGCGGCGCGGGCGGGATGATCTTTTTCCGGAATCTCGACGGCTGCATTCGCGACTGCGCAGCCACGCGCGCCCGGATCAGACAATGATTCGCCGATGCCGGCGGCCCAGGCGTGCAATTGCGCCAGCGGGTCGCCCGGATGCGCCCGCGCGATCGCGTCCCAGAATGTTTCGGCCTGCGCCGCCAGCGCCCGCACATATTGCGCAACCAGCAGATCCTTCGATTCGAAATGCCGATAGAGCGTCATCTTGTTGGTGCGCGCCGCCGCGGCGATTTCATCCACGCTCACCGCTCTGATGCCGCGCGCGTAAAACAACTCCTGCGCCGCGGCCAGAATGCGCTCGCGTGGCGGAACAAGGGTTGTATCAGCCGAACGTCCGGTCGGTTCCAAATTTGGCGTCATGACCTCTTGACACGGTACTTACCAGTCAGTACCTACCTCATGTTACTAACCAGTACCATATTGGCGCGGGGATGTCACGGGCAAACCCGCCGATGGTGAAACAGGAGACGGGGTCCATGTCGAATTTGTTGTTTGTGGCGTCGAGCGCGTCCGGCGGCCAGTCGAAAAGCCGGCTAATCGCGGAGGAATTCGTGAGCGCCTGGCGCGCCAGTCATCCGGGCACGAAATTGATCGTGCGCGATCTGGGCGCGGATCCCGTGCCCCATTTCGCGGGCGAGCACCTGGCGGCGCTTTCTGCCACCCCGGAACACCGGACCAATGCCCAGCGGGAGCTGATCGCGGCAAGCGATACGCTGATCGAAGAGGTGGAGGCGGCGGACACCATCGTCATTGCTGCGCCCATGTACAATTTCACGATCGCGTCCACGCTCAAGGCCTGGATCGACCACGTTACCCGCGCCGGCCGCACCTTCCGCTACGCGGCGCAGGGCCCGGAAGGTCTGCTCAAGGACAAGAAAGTGTTTGTCGTCACCGGTCGCGGCGGCTTCTACAGCGGCGAGAGCCCGATGAAAGCTTACGATTTCCAGGAGCCGTATCTGCGCACCATTCTGGGCTTTCTCGGCCTGACCGATGTGTCCTTCATCCACGTCGAGGGGCAGATGGTCAGTCCCGACGCGGCCGTCCAGGGCGTAGCACAGGCGCGCCAGACCATCGGCACGTTTTTTCCGGCGGCGAATGCTGCCTGAAAGTTGGGCCGGAGCTTGCGGCGGCCCCCTCCCCAGCCAGTTCCGGCCCAACAATTTCGCGACCAGCGGCCAAGGACCAAGTCAGAAAAGGTCCGATAAAATGAACCGTACGGTACAGTTCTCCTTGACCGATTGCCGAATCGCACCATATACCTCCTGTCAGCTAATGACCGTACCGTACGGTCTTATTATTTCAAGGAGTTGATGTTATGACCGTCGAAAACATTTTGCAGGAAAAGGGCAGCAGCGTCACCACGATTAGCCCGTCGGCCACCGTCAAGACGGCCGCCGATCTCATGCGGTCCCAGAATATCGCGGCGCTTGTCGTCATGAGCGGCGATGTCATCCTCGGTGTGATTTCGGAACGCGAAATCGTCCATGCCTTTTCCCGCCACGGCGACCGGCTGGCCTCGCTTACGGTCAAGGAGATCGTCGCGCGCGGCATCGTCACGGTTGCCCCGCATGACAGTTTGCGGCGGGTAATGAATTTGATGACGCGTCATCGTGCGCGCCATCTGCCGGTGCTTCGCAACGGCAGGCTGGCAGGAATCGTCAGCATCGGCGATGTCGTCAAGCACCGGCTGGGCGACCTGGAACTGGAAACGAATGTGCTGCGCGACGTCTACATCGCGGCGCATTGAAAGAGCCGCGGGGAACGCTACATGTTGGGCATGTCGATATCGGATTTCGTTGCCTGGTCTCTCGCGGTCATCCTTGCCTTGACCGGGCTCGTGCAGCTCGCAGGCTTGCGGTTCGTCCGCCAGGCTTATGAGAATTGGGAATATCCGCGTGGCATTCATCGAGTCGCCGGCTCGCTGGAAATCGTCGCAGCGGCGTTTCTCGTCATGTCGCCGACTCGGGTCTGGGGCGTCGCGCTGGCCGGGATGATTCTGTTTGTGGCGGTTGTGACGCTCCTTAGTCACCGCCAATATTTGGCCGCATTGCCGGGCATGATCATGATGGCGGCGCTGGTCCCGGCATTGCTTCCGGCAACGGTGTAACGCGGACTCTTAGGTATAACGCGGACTCTTACGAGTTCACGCCGATACGGCCGCATCTTTCCCGAAGATCTTGAGAAAGATCGACACGGCCCGTTCGACGTTCTTGCGGATTTCCTCCTTAGACGGATCGGGCTTCACGTTAAACAGCCGCCGCTTGTGCAGATCGGCGGCGCAGAGGTCGAAGAACACCTGTCCCAGGAATGACGGATCCCCGGGCTGCAAATGCCCGGCATCGATCGCCTGCCGCAAAAATCCCGCCACGCTGTCCATGCCCTGCCGGCTGCCGGTTTCGAAGAAAACGCGCCCGAGTTCGGGAAAGCGACCCGACTCGGCGACGACCATGCGATATGTGGCGATGGATTCATCCGCGAGCACGAGGTTGAGCAGGCGCGTTCCGAATTTGAGCAGCGCCGCAGGAAAATCGTCGTGGTCTTCCTGCGCGTCCTGCGCGATCTCGCGCAGCTGTTCGCATTTGTGCTCGACGACGGCGACGAACAATTCTTCCTTGGAACCGAAATAATTGTAGAGCGTCGCTTTCGATCCGCCCAAACGGGCGGCGATCGTCGACATGGACGTCGCGGCGTAGCCGTCGGCAAGAAATGCCGCATGCGCCGTTTTGAGAATCGCGGTGCGCCGTTCGTCTGGCCCCGGGCGTGCGGGTTTGGGTTTCGTCAGCGTTTCCATGACCGTACCGTACAGTTTTTCTTTTCCCCAATGTATGTGGGGGCGAGATGCAAATCAAGTACAATATAAGGTTCGGTACCGTACCGTACAGTTTTTCTTGACAGGCGGGTTCCGGGTACCATATAAACACTATACGGAGTGACTGTACGGTACGGTCATAAAAGATTCAAGGAATTGCAATGATTTACGCGGCGGGTGCGGCTTTGCCTATGTCCCCGACAGTGCCGCGCCGCCGCCTGCACACAGCAGTACTCGTGGTGGTGGCCTTATTCCTTGCAGCATGTGCGCCCGATCTCGGCCCCGCCCCCAGGCTGCAATCTGTCGATGCGCTCGCAGATCAGCGCAGCTTTGCGGCACCGGCTGCTGCCTGGCCGACAGACGCCTGGTGGAAAGCCTATGGCGATCCCCAGCTTGATGCGCTCGAGACGGAAGCTTTGGCGGGAGCACCGGATATCCGGATCGCCCAGGCACGTCTGCGAGAAGCCGAGGCTTCCGCGCAACAGGCCGGAGCAAGCCTGTGGCCGAAGCTGACCGGCAGTGCGGCGCTGCAGCCCACCGAACAGAGCATCAATGAAACCTTTCCTTCCGCCCCAAGTGCATTTCAGAAATTCCTGCCGCTCGGCTGGCACAATCAGGCGCAGTTCGTGGCCGATCTCGACTATCAGCTCGATTTCCTCGGCAAGAACCGCGCAGCGCTGGCAGCAGCGACGTCCGATGCGGATGCTGCGGCAGTCGATGTCGCCGCAGCGGAGCTCGCGCTTTCGACTTCGGTCGCGAGCGCCTATGCCGATCTCGTGCGCCTCGCAGCGGATCGCGATACGGCACAGGACGCGGTTCGTATCCGCAAGGAGACGGCGTCCCTGGTTGGCGGTCGGGTAAAGCAGGGACTGGAGAACGAAGGCCAGCTCAGCCAGGCCGAAGCCGAAGCGGCATCGGCGCAGACGGATGCGGACCAAATCGACGGCGCGATCGCCGTCACGCGAAACCAGATTGCGGCGCTGCTGGGAAAAGGTCCCGATCGCGGGCTCAATATCGCCACGCCCGCGAAACCGCATGTCGAATCGCTGGGACTGCCGCCCGCGCTCGGCGTCGATCTCGTCGGCCGCCGTCCGGATATCGTGGCGGCCCGTCTGCGCGCGGAATCTGCTGCCGCACGCATCGACGTGGCGCGTGCCGATTTCTATCCCAATATCGACATCACCGGCTATATCGGCCGGCAATCGCTCGATGTCGGCGATCTGCTGCGACACGGCTCCGGCATCGGCCAGATCGGGCCTGCGCTGCATCTGCCGATCTTCAACCACGGCCAGATCGAAGGTGCCTATCGCGGAGCGCGCGCAGATTATGACGAAGCGGTCGCGACCTACGACAAGACGCTGACGAACGCGTTGCATGAAGTCGCCGACGCCGTCGTCGATCAGAAATCGCTCGATTGGCAATTGCGCGATTCACGTGCCGCTCTGACGCAAAGCGAGAATGCCTATCGCATCGCCAAATTGCGCTATCAGGGCGGCTTGTCGCGTTATCTCGATGTGCTGACCGCCGAAGACACGCTGCTCGCGCAGCGCCGCGCCGTCGCGGACCTCGAAGCGCAATCCTTTTCGCAAAACGTCGCGCTCGTGAAAGCCCTGGGCGGCGGCTTCGTTTCCAACAGCTGATTTGATTTTCAGGAGAGATGCATGGAACAGGCGCAGATTCTCAAGAGCCCTCTCGATCTCGCCGGCGACCTCGCGGATGCAAGGCTCGACGGCCGGAATCGGAGCCGCACGCCGACACGGTCGCCGGCCGAACGTCGCAGACTTCTGCGGACGCGGCTTTTTGTCGGGTTGGGTCTCCTGGTTCTGGCCGCCGCGATCGCCTGGGGTTCCTGGTGGTACGTCGTGGCCTCGCATTACGCGTCGACGGACGACGCGTATGTGGATGCGTCGACGGCTCTGATCACGCCACAGATCGACGGCACCATTGCGGCGGTCCCCGTCTACGACACGCAACGCGTCAGGCGCGGCCAACCGCTCGTGATCATTGATCCCCTGGATGCGAAGCTTGCCGTGGCGCAGGACGAAGCGAACTACGCCCAGGCCGTTCGTCTCGTGCAACAGAGCTTCGCCAATGTCGACGCAGCTGCGGCGCAGGTCGCGGCCCGCAAGGCCGATGTCGAAAAGGCGCGCGTAGACTACGGGCGCCGCACGGCACTCGCATCGACCGGCGCGGTTTCCGGCGACGAGCTGACGACGGCGCGCAATGCCGTGGAGACCGCGCAGGCCGAGCTTCTCGCCGCGCAAAGTCAGTTCGCGGCGCTGCAGGCGCTCGTCCGGGGCAGCGACGTCGATCACAACCCGCAGGTCCTCTCAGCTAAAGCGTCTCTCGACAAAGCTCGTCTCGACCTCGACCGCACCATCATCCGCGCGCCGCTGGATGGCGTGATCGTGCAGGACAACGTTCAGACGGGGCAGCGGGTCAAGGTAGGCGCGACGCTGATGAGTGTGGTGCCCCTCGATCGGGTCTATGTGAACGCGAATTTCAAGGAGGGGCAACTCGACCAGGTTCGAGTCGGACAGCCTGTCACCCTCACGTCCGATCTTTACGGTTCGTCGGTTGTGTTCCATGGCCGCGTTGCCGGTCTCGGCGGCGGCACAGGCTCGGCGTTTGCCGTGATCCCGGCGCAAAACGCAACGGGCAACTGGATCAAAGTCGTGCAGCGTCTTCCGGTACGCGTGGCGCTCGATCCGAAGGAACTGGCAGAGCATCCGCTTCGCGTCGGTCTCTCGATGACGGCCAAAATCGACATCTCCGGCTAGAAACGCGCACGATTTTTTCGAGGACACGGCGACAATGGCCGAAGCGACCGAAGCAGGGGCTGGAGCGGAGTTTGGCGGCGTCTCCGGAGTCACGATGCGGGGTGTCGGTCTCGCCGTGGGCATTGTCGTATTGGCACTCGCCAATTTCATGTCGGTTATCGACACGACGATCGTCAACGTCGCTGTGCCCCATATCGCAGGCGCGCTTGCCGTGTCGCCGAATGAAGGCACCTGGGCCATCACATCCTACGCGGTCGCCGAGGCGATAACTGTTCCGCTGTCGGGATGGCTTGCGGCACGTTTCGGTGCCGTGCGTGTCTTCATCGCCGCCGTGATCTCTTTCAGTTTTTTTTCCGTGCTTTGCGGCTTCGCCTCATCCTTGCCGATGCTCGTCGTAGTCCGGGTCCTGCAAGGGTTGGCCGGCGGTCCGCTGATGCCGATGTCGCAAACTCTTCTGCTTCGCATCGCGCCGCCCAATCGCACCGCGATGGCAATGGGCCTGTGGATGATGACGACCATTCTGGCGCCGGTCGCCGGCCCGGTACTCGGCGGCATCATTTCCGACACGGCCGGCTGGCCCTGGGTGTTCTATATCAACGTGCCCATTTCCATCATCTGCGCTTTGCTGGCGTGGCAATTGCTGAGATCGCGCGAAACGGCCATCGTCAGGAATCCTGTCGACTTCACCGGACTCGCATTTCTGGTCGTCTGGGTGGCAGCACTTCAGGTCATGCTGGACAATGGCCAGAACGAGGACTGGTTCGCCTCACCGTTCATCATCGGGCTTTCGGTCGTTGCGCTGCTTGGGTTCATCGTATTCGTCATCTGGGAGCTGACGGAAGAGCACCCGATCGTCGATCTGAGGGTATTTCGCCATCGTGGATTTGTCGTATCCGCCATAGGAATGGCGTTGACGGTCGGCTCCTTCTTTTCGTCGGTGGTGCTGATCCCGCTCTGGCTGCAGACCAATATGGGATACACGGCAACCTGGTCCGGATATGCGATGGCGTTCCAGGGAATTCTGGGCGTCATCATGGCGCCTCTTGCCGCTATGATGCTGTCTCGCGTGGACCCGCGCGCGATGATGTCGTTCGGCCTGGCGGCGTCGGCAGGCGCCATTCTTCTGCGAACCGGTTTTGCTTCCAACATGACGTTCGGCCAGTTGATCCTGCCGCAGCTGGCGATGGGTTTCGGCATGCCGCTTTTCTTCGTGCCGCTCATGACTCTGGCGATGGCGTCGGTCAAGCCGGAGGAAACGGCTTCGGCCGCGGGCCTTATCAGTTTTCTACGCACGATGTCCGGCGCCTTTGCCACCGCGATCGTGACCGCGTCCTGGAGCAGCGCAGCAACCACGAGCCGTTCCGATCTCGTCGGTATCCTCAATCGGCCTGAAAATGTTTTGTCGCAGATGCAGGCATCCGGCCTGACGCCGGATCAGTCGCTGTATTCGCTGGATAATTTGGTTCAGGGCCAAAGCGTCATGCTGGCGACCAACCACATGTTCCTCATTGTAGGTCTCGTCGTTGCCGCGACCGCGGTGGGAATCTGGCTGATGCCGAAACCGGTCGGCGCGCTTCAAGCATCGTCGGCAAGCCATTAGCGCGGTGGATCGGATTCGCGGACAGCTATTGTAAAATTTATCGTTCAACGAATGTCGCAGGCCCAATTCATGACTATCTGGACTGAAGGCGTTATGCTTGTCGGCTCGCCCCTTGAGGATTTTTTATCTTGCAGAGCACCATTCTCCTGATAGAGCGGTATGGGTTGCTCGCTGTCTTCGTGAACGTCCTGCTGGAGGCGGCAGGGCTGCCGCTGCCCTGCTATCCCGTGCTGATGATTGCGGCGGCGCTGGCCAGCCATACGACATATGGTCTTTCGGAAATCGTCGTCACAGGCGTCGTTGCCACGTTGATCGCGGACTTTGCCTGGTTCTGGAGTGGACGGCACTTCGGACGACAGGTTTTGCGACTCCTCTGCCGAATTTCGCTGTCCCCCGATTCCTGCGTACGGCAGACGGAATCGACCTTCGCGAAAGTCGGGCCCGCCTCGCTCGGCTTCGCCAAATTCGTTCCAGGTCTGGCGAATATCGCAGTCGCGCTTGCCGGCGCGTCGGAAATATCATGGCCCAGCTTTGTTGTGTTCGACGGCTTGGGCGCTGTGGCCTTCATCGGGTTGGCCGTGCTGCTCGGCGCCGTCTTTCATAGCGCGGTCGCCGCAGTGCTGCAGGTCCTGGCGACGCTGGGTCTGTGGGCGCTCCTCGGCATCGCGATGGCGCTCGGAATATTCCTGCTGGGAAAATTGTGGCAGCGCCAGCGGTTCATCCGCCAGCTGCGCATGGACAGGATTACGGTCGATGAACTGCGGGCGTTGATCGATGCCGGTGCAGGTCCCGTGATTCTTGATGTGCGCGGCGACGAAACACGCCGGCGCGAGGGCATCATCCCCGGTTCATTATGGGCGCATCCTTCCGATCTAGATCCCGTCATCCGCGGATATGCACGCGACACCGAACTCGTCGTTTACTGCTCTTGCCCGAATGAGGCATCAGCTGCCCTGGCCGCGAAACACCTCAGGCAAGCAGGCTTCAGGAAGATCAGGCCGTTGCTTGGCGGCACCGAGGCCTGGATTGAGGCTGGATATGAGATCGAGCCGGTTGCTGTTGTCGCAGCGGATTTCGGAGCGCCCTCGAAACAATCCGCAATCGCAGAATCCGTTTCCGCCGAGCAGAAATGCGAAGAGGCTGTTCCTCTATAACCACGAGCCGGGCCAGGTACTTATTTACCACTTAACAATATTGACTCTATCGAAATACTCATGTTAATGCCATGCGTCGCGATCGCGCTCGCCCGGAAAGGGCATGAAAAAAAGAAGCCATCGAAGCGGGTCACGGAAATTGGGCATCGAGCAGAACAAAACGGCTGCCGTGGAATTCCTGACGGCATTCACGGAGGGCCGCGGCAGGGAAGCTGTGCGACTCCTGGACGATGACGCGACGTGGTGGATAAACGGGACGATGCGATTTTCCGGGACATATCGGATCGCGCAATTTCTCGACATCGTGCACGGGCTGTTCGAAGCCACTGAAGGACCAGTACATACAACATTCGACGCCGTCGTCGCGGAGAAGAATTTTGTCAGCATCGAAGCGCGCGACCGCGTTCGCTTTACTGACGGCCGGATATACGACAATCGAATTCACTATCTGATTGCGTTCAAGAGCGGGAAAATCGCTTCGATCAGGGAATATCTCGATACCGAGCATGTCGCCCGGCTCTTCGACAAGCGCGAGGAGCGCAATTCTGCGGCATAAAAAGGCCCTGATGAGAAAGAATCTGACTGTGAGAACGCCCATTTGCGTAGCCGAAATTGCGCGTCCCATTCGGATTGCGACCGCATGGCTCCAACTGGTACACAGCGCGCCGGCGGCGGCCCAGTCCGCCGGAATAAAAGAGGGGTTCAAATGTTCCGCAAGGCTTTGGCGTTCGTCGTCTTATGCATCGCGTTTGGGCCCGCTCTGGCGCTAGCCCAGTCGATAACGCCGCTGACTCATGGCGCGCCCGGCGGCGCGCAATTGGCGTTTCTGATGACCGACGGCACGGTGCTGATCCAATCTGCGTCGAACGACATGAGCTGGTACAAACTTACGCCGGACAATACCGGCAGCTATATCAACGGCACATGGACCCAGGTCGCGAGCCTGCCGACCGGTTATTCGCCCGACGCTTTTGCTTCCGCGGTGTTGGCGGACGGGCGGCTTCTGATCGAAGGCGGCGAATATAATCAGGGCCAGTTTGCGTTCACCAATCTGGGCGCCGTTTATGACCCGCTGAAAAATGCCTGGACCAAACTCGCGCCTCCAAAGGGTTGGAAATTCATCGGCGATTCACCATCCAGCGTGCTGCCGAACGGCGATTTTCTCATCGGTGAAAAGTTCAAGAAAAATGTCGCCGAGCTCGATCCTACAACGATGACCTGGACGGAACTCGCTTCCGCGGGAAAGAACGATTTCAACGCCGAGGAGGGCTGGACGCTCCTGCCGGATGGTTCGATCCTTACTTACGACGTCAAGGACAATCCCAAATCGGAGCGCTACGTTCCCGATAAGGGCGCGTGGCTCAACGCGGGCAACACGGTCGTGAATCTGCAGGGCCCGCAAAATTGCTGCGGCAATTGTATCGTTTATGGCAAAGACAAATGTTACGACCCGCCGGGAGAGGTGGGTCCGGCAATCCTGATGCCGAACGGCACCGTGTTTGCCACCGGCGCCACGCATGAGGGCCAGACGACGGCACACACGGCGATCTACACGCCGAAGACACCCGGTTATCCGAGCGGCGGCTGGGTGGCGGGTCCCGATTTCCCGAACGAGGATCAGGCAGGCGACGATTTCGCCGCTCTGCTGCCCAATGGCAATGCGCTGGTGGAAGGAAACAGCGGCACGCTCTATGAGTTCAACGGCACCACGCTGAAAGCCGAACTGGGCGGCGGTGGCAGCCTGCTTGTCCTGCCGACCGGTCAAGTGTTGTTGGGTGGTTCCGCAGTGTACGCATCGTCGGGATCTTATCAGCAATCCTGGGCGCCCACGATTACGACCAGTCCGGCATCGGTGACGCGCGGTTCGACCTATCAAATCTCCGGAACGCAGTTCAACGGGCTCTCCCAGGCGAACAGCTTCGGCGACGAGTACCAAACCGCGACGAACTATCCGCTCGTGCGCATTACCAACTCTGGTACGGGCCATGTGTTCTATGCCCGCACGCACGACCACAGCACGATGGGGGTTGCGACCGGTTCTGAAACCGTATCGACCAATTTCGACGTCCCCAAAACCATGGAGACGGGCGCGAGTACCCTTGTCGTCGTGGCCAACGGGATTCCGTCCACACCTGTTTCTGTCACGGTGAACTGATATCTGCGAGGCGTTGCATTAGGGACCAACCCCTGCTGCAGCGCTTTGGCAGAAACTTTAAAGTACACAGCCGGAAGTTGAGATTGCGGCCCAATGTTCCGACTGATAGCGTGCCGGCGCAACCGGCCTACAGGGCCATCCGTTGGGGGTTTCAATGTTCCGTAAATGGTTGATTTTTCTTGCCCTTTGCGCGTTCGCATTGCCGGGCGCAGTGCAGGCTCAGACGGTTACGAAGCTTAAGAATCAGGCACCCAATGGGGTCCAACTCGCGTTTTTGATGACTGATGGCACGGTGTTGGGCCAATCGTACAGCGATCCGCAATGGTATGTGCTCACCCCGGACAACACGGGCAGCTATGTGAACGGCACCTGGAAACAGGTAGCCAGTTTTCCGACGGGTTATTCTGCCGACGCCTATTCTTCGGCGGTTCTGGCGGATGGACGGCTTCTGGTGGAAGGCGGCGAATATAATTTCGGCGAGTTCGCGCTGACGAATCTGGGCGCGATTTACGATCCCACGAAGAATACATGGACATCGGTGACGCCGCCCAAGGGCTGGAATTTTATCGGTGATTCCCCTGCCTTGGTGCTGCCGAATGGCGACTTCATCATCGGCAACAAGCTCAAGAAATGGGCCGCGGAGCTCGATCCCAAGACGATGACATGGACGTCGCTCACAACGGCCGGCAAGAACGATTTCAATGCCGAGGAGGGTTGGACGCTCATGCCCGACGGCTCGATCCTGACGTATGACGTCAAGGACAACCCGAACTCGGAACGCTATGTTGTTGACAAGGGTAAATGGCTCAACGCGGGCAGCACCGTCGCTAACCTGCAAGGTCCGCCCTGCTGCGGCTGCATCAATTACGGCCCCAAAAACAAATGTTATTACCCGCCCGGCGAAACCGGCCCGGGAATTCTGATGCCGAATGGAACGGTGTTTGCCACCGGCGCGACGCATACCGGTCAGACGACCGCGCACACGGCAATCTACACGCCCAAATCCAAGGGCAATCCGAACGGCAGCTGGGCGGCGGGCCCGGATTTCCCGAATGAAGATCAGGCGGGCGACGATTTTGCCGCCCTCTTGCCCAACGGCCACGCGCTGGTCGAAGGAAACAGCGGTACGCTTTACGAATTCGACGGCACGAAACTCACTGCCGAACCGGTAAACGCGGAGGGCAACAGCTTGCTCGTCCTGCCGACCGGACAGATACTTGTCGGCGGCACCGAGGTCTATTCATCTGCGGGAAACCCGAACCCCTCATGGGCGCCGACGATTACCAATTGTCCGACATCTGTGACGCGCGGTACCACCTATCAAATCTCGGGCACGCAGTTTAACGGTCTGTCGCAGGCGAACAGCTTTGGCGACGAATATCAGACCGCAACGAACTATCCGCTCGTGCAGATCACCAACACCGGTACGGGCCATGTGTTCTATGCCCGCACGCATGACCACAGCACGATGGGTGTCGCGACCGGCTCAACACCTGTCTCGACGAACTTCGACGTTCCCACGACGATGGAGACGGGCGCCAGCACGCTTGTCGTCATCGCCAATGGAATTGCGTCGACGCCTTTCTCGATTACCGTGAATTGATCTTCCAATCCGGAGCGGCGGCGTTCGCCGCTCCGGATCGCTTTCTGTTCAAACACAATCGCGAACATTCGACTGGTAATCCGGCGGTGCTCGGCCCGAGCGTGGCTCGCAAGACCGACCTCCGTCAGATTTCCGCTGCCGCCCGCGCGCCGCTGCGCACCGCACCTTCGATGTAGCCCTGAAAGCCGAGCGAGGTGTGCTCGCCCGCGAAATGGATATTGCCTTCCTGCAGGCGCTCCACGCCGCTGAAGCCGGTATATTGCCCGACATTGTATTGCGACCACGCGCCCAGGAGATACGGGTCGATATTGCCGTCATTGACCCAGGCAAGTTGCGGCCCATTTTGCCACGCGGCCGTGACACCCGGGAAAATCGGTTCCAATGCGGCGAGCGTGTCGGCGACCATCGCGCGCGGGGCCGGACCCTGTACGCGGCGCAGATCGTATTTCCTTGCGAGACGGGCGCCTTGCGCACCGCCGGGAACGGCGATGTAAATTTCGGATGTGTCTCCACCGTTCAGTGTCTCGTAGTAGCTGCCATCCCAGCCGCCATCGAACGCGGCATCGGTGAGTGCGGTGCCGGTATAGCCGTCGTCCGTCCAGGGCCGCCCGCCAACCTGAATCTGGATCTTGACGTTGGTGCCGAGCGGTAGCGACCGGATCGCTTTGCGTTTCAGGGGCGAAAGATCGACGCGGCGAAGATCGACCTCGCGCAAGGTGGTGAACGGAAGCGCCAGCACCACGTGATCGGCGATCGTCTCCACTGTGCGGTGGCCGACCGAGAAGGTGCAGGTATAGGTGCGATCCGGGTTTTCCTTAAGAGCTATGAGCCTGTGGCCGGTATGCACGGCATCTTCGGGCAGTCGCGCGACGAGGCGCGAGATGAGTTGGTCGTTGCC
>Ga0302324_100000726_pt1 | contig 83247 bp, 69 predicted proteins | sample Palsa_T0_1_FD_201949 | JGI IMG/M metagenome (GOLD analysis project Ga0302324, IMG submission 201949) | Peat permafrost microbial communities from Stordalen Mire near Abisko, Sweden - Palsa_T0_1 | ecosystem: Environmental > Terrestrial > Soil > Palsa > Peat permafrost | place: Sweden: Abisko...
GCACGGCCCGGGCAAGAATCCCGCCGCGGTGGCGTGATAACCATTTCCGATCGCCCGCTCATCCGTCCCATAATTCGACGCCTCACGCCGGTCTTGGGATAACGCCGATGACCAAGCGGTTCGTCGCCCGGGAAAGGCGTGTTATGTCCAAATCTGTCCGTCAGTGCCCCTTTCTGGATGGAGCAGACCAACGGTGTTCTAATTGTTTCCGGCTGGAGCAACTGAACCATGCGTTCAAGTTTTGCTTCGGAAGATACCGTGCGTGCCCGACGTACCTGGAACTGCAGGTTGAAAGCCGGATGCGACGGATAGAAAGCGCGGCGCCCTATGACCAAAGGCAGTTCGTCCAGTGCACGGTCCCCGATGGACACCCGCCTCGCCGAGCCGCGGCTGCGGGAGTTGCTTGGGCATCTTGCGACTGAACGGGGGCTGGCAGAAAATTCGCTGCACGCCTACCGGCGCGATCTGGAAAATTTCTGCGGGTTTCTGGCCGAGCGAAAGCTGAACCTTCAAAACGCGGGGGAACGCGACTATCGCGAGTATCTGCATCATCAGAGCCGATCGGGAAAATCGACGCGCACGGTGGCGCGGCGGCTGGCGGCGATCCGCGTCATGCTGCGGTTTTTTGCCGGGGACGACGGTAAATCGGCGAAGATTCTCCAGCAGCTTGACCGCCCCAAGCCCGAGCAATCGTTGCCGAAAATTCTGAGCCGAGCGCAGGTAAACCAGTTGATCGCGGCACCCGATCCGAAGAAGAAATTATATTTCCGGGATGTGGCGATTTTGGAACTGCTCTATGCCAGCGGCCTGCGGGCCAGTGAATTATGCTCGGTGAAATTGCGGGATTTCAATTCATCGGTGGGCGTGATCCGCGTGGTGGGCAAAGGATCGAAGGAGCGGATCGTGCCCGTTGGCGAGGCGGCGTGCGCGGCGATCGCGAGATATCTCGAGCAGTGCCGGCCGAAACTTTTGCGCTCGGATGATGAGCGATTGTTCCTGTCGCGCAGCGGCAAGCCGTTCGATCGGATTTCGCTTTGGATGCTGGTGGAGAAATATGGACGATCGAGCGGTATCATGCGCGAAGTGTCGCCGCACACGCTGCGGCACTGCTTCGCGACACATCTGATCAGCGGCGGCGCGGATTTACGCGTCGTGCAGGAACTGCTGGGGCACAGCGACATCAGCACGACGCAGATTTATACGCACGTGGATCAGGACCGGTTGAAATCGGTGCACAAGAAGTTTCACCCGCGGGCATGAACCGTCATTTGCGCCGCCGCCGGCGTCCGTTGGCGCCTACTTCCAGGCCGGTGACAAGCAGTAGATCGACTATTTCGAAAGAACCATCATCCAAATAGACGGTCGCCAGACGGCTGTTGGGAGAATAGGAGAGCATTTCGGGGTGCGCAACGGGGAGGCGCTGGCCGTCGCCGAGGCGAAGGAAGAACGGCTGAAACGGCCGGGCGGTGTGAATTTTTCGCAGGGCATCCACGGTCATCAGTCGGGCTTTATATCCAATTCATTTTCCGCTTTCATCGCCTGAAGTTCTTTCACGACGCCTTCGGCTTCGACTTCCTCGGGGACCTCAATTTTGGCAACGGCGCGGTAGCCCCTGACGAGGGGTTTTGCCGCGGGGTCGGCCAGATCGGCGAGGGGAACGAACAATCCCTGCGATTTTTTGGGTGAGAAGAGGTGGTGGGCAACGATTCCCATTCGCTCGACGCCGGCGGTGTCGAGGGAAGCGCCGGCCGACTCCGCGGCGCGGGCGAAAATCGTTTGGAGAAAGTCCGAAGGCCGCGCCGGCTCGGCGAAGATATCGGCGATTTCTTCGATCGCGCCGGGCAGGATGAGAAACAATTTGACCGATCCTCGCACGGGCCCCGGTTGCAGGGAGATAAAGCCGAAATCCGTGAGCCGACGCGCGTGGCGATAGGCGCCTTTGCGGATTTGCGAGAGCTGATCGATGAAGGTTTTGATCCTGCCGGCCGTCTCGAAGTGCAAGTCGGCGGCGGCGGCGTTCATGCGATCTTTCTGCTGATGGATCATTTCCGACGGATCGGCAAGGGTGTCCGCGCTCCAGCGAATCATCAGGTGGTACTGCTCCATCGAGATCGATCCGTCGCACGGAGCGGGGCATTTGCCCATTTCCTTGTAGGCGCAGGCGCGGCCATGCGGGGCTTCCAGCAGGATGTTGTAGTAGCGGCACAGATCGAACGCATCTTCGATCAGCTCGATCAGACGGGCGGCGGCGTGTTTGTCTTCGAGGGGGCCGAAATATTCGCCGGGTTTGTCGGTCAGCTTGATCGTCTTGGTGTAGCGGGGGAAATCGGCGTCGGGATCAACGTGAATGAACCATGTGGGGCGAAAGCCGACCATGCCCTGATAACTCTCGGGGAATATCCGCCGGGCGACATCGTGGTAAATCCAGTCGGCCTCGAAAGCACTGGAGACGCGCCGCCAATGGATGTTGCGGACGATCTCGCGGTAGTCGATCCGTTTGGAGAGGGAAATGGTTTCGCCGCCGAGGCGGCGCTTGAGGCTGTAGCGCAGATTTTTCACGCACAGGAGCTGCAAGGGGCGGTCCTGGGCGTCGGCGAAGAGATAGACGGCCCACTTCGCGGGAACATTTTGGAGAAATGTTTCCAGATCGGCGGCGGGATCGAATTGGATCTGCTGGTCGAGAATGCCTTCGATTTGGGACATGCGATCAACCATGTTAGGATCGGCGCGGCAAAAAATAAAAAACCACGAGACATTATGAGCGAACAAAAGCGCGAAGATTCAAAGCCGCTGGTCGGCGTCATCATGGGTAGCAAATCGGATTGGGAGGTGATGCAGCACGCATCGCAAACGCTGTCGCAGTTTGGGGTGGCGCACGAATGCCGGGTGCTGTCGGCGCACCGTACACCGCAGGCGGCGGCGGAGTTTATTTCATCGGCCGAGGGACGGGGGATTGGGGTGATTATCGCGGCGGCGGGTGGAGCGGCGCACCTGGCGGGTGTGGCGGCGGCGCACACGCTGCTGCCGGTTCTGGGCGTTCCGATGCAGAGCCAGGCATTGCAGGGATTGGATTCGCTGCTGTCGACGGTGCAGATGCCGGCGGGGATTCCGGTGGGAACGCTGGCGATCGGCAAAGCCGGGGCGATCAACGCGGCGCTGCTGGCGATCGCGATCCTGGCGGGGACGCATCCGCAGTTGAGAGAGCAGTTGAAGAAATATCGGCTGGAGCAGACGCAGAAGATTTTGAAGGAAACGCTGCCCTAGGCCCTAATTTCTTGCCGTGTAAACGAAAATTCGGCCATCGGATGGGGGAACAGTGAAAACCTGTCCGGATTGCTTCGTGGAAATATCCCTGGCGGATTGTTTCAAATTCACTGTGGCTGCAGTGCTGCTGGGGTTGCAGATCACGATGCCGTTTTGGAACTCGCGGGAGAAAGTGTTTTTGCCGAATTTATTTTGATCGAATGGGGCAATGGGATCACCGAGATCGGCGTCATATTCATCGAACCACCAGAGCTGGCCGTGGAGGCAATCGCCGCGGTCGAAGCCGAAATAGGTGTGATCGCGCAAGAGCGACGTTGTGAGACCGAGACGGAAGCGGCGCAGATCATCGGGTGTGAGCGATTGGGCCGTCGCGCACTCGGCCTGCGAGCGATCTCGGCGAATATCGACCTGAATGAAGTGAAACGGCGGGCGATTTTTGACTTCGCTTAATGTCGCGTCAATTCCGTCCCAGCAATATTGCCAGGTTTGATCCTGCCACTCGTTGCCGAGGACATTTTCATTCATGACGCCGCTGGCCCAGTGGAAATAGGGGCAGCGGGAAGACCAGGGATTTCCGCCGTTGCCGGTGAGAATTGCGGCAGGAAATTCGCGGCGCAGATTGGACAGGAGATCGCTCATGCCGGCTTGCCAGGTGAGCGTGTCGGCGAGGGTCATCGCCTTTCCATCGCCATCGACATCGACGGTGCCGCCCCAGGGGGTTTCCGCGAGGCAATCGAGCATGACGCCGTCGTAGCCGGCCGTGGGGGAAAGACAGTATTTTTCGATGTACGTATTCACGGCCCGGGGCCAGGCGAAATGGTCAACCCAGGGGTTAAAAATGGGATCGCCCCAGGAGGCGATGATCAGTTTTCCCGCGGCATCGCGGCAGCCCCAGAGGTTTGCGGCATCGGCTGGGATCATCGCCTTCAGACGCGGATCGCTGGGGGATTGCATTGGCACCCAGGCGAGAATCTTGATATTTGGATTTATTTTGCGGATGTCGCTCAGCGAGAGAGGGTGGGACAGCACGACATCGGGGGCGAGAATAAGAACATCCCATTGGGCCAGCCGCTGGGGGAGATCGGGGATGTTGGTGTCCGGGCCGAGGATTTGGCAGTAGTTGACCAACAGGGGGTGTTTGCGATGAACGGGGGCGGTGAGCGGAAGATGCCAGGTGTCCGCGAAGATTTGCGGGGTGGTGAGGAGGAATGCCAGGGCGAAGTAGCAGCGCATGGGTGGGAGAATACGGCGGGGGTGAAACGCCGCACAAGTGCGGCCGCTAAACGTGGGGCGCATGACAAATGGGGCTCGGGGTTTTAGAATCGGGTCATGACCAATATCAGCATCGATCCGATCGGCATCGACGGGGCTAAATTAACGAAATTGACCGTGTGGCAGGATGAGCGCGGGTCGTTTTTCGAGGCGTTTCGGGCGTCGTGGTTTGCCGAGCAGCGGCAGCGGTGGGTGCAGTGGAATGTGTCGCGATCAACCGGGTGCGTCGTGCGCGGGCTGCATTTTCATAAATTGCAGACGGATTACTGGCATGTCGTCGCGGGCAGCCTGCAGGTGGCGCTGGTGGATTTGCGGCCCAGGTCGCCGACGTACAAGGTGGCCAAATGTCTGACTCTCAATGCCGATGAACCGCAGGGGATTTACATACCGCCGGGCGTTTTGCATGGATATAAAATCAGCAAGGATGCAACGATCATGTACCTGGTGGATGTGGAATATACGGGGAGGGATGAATTTGGCATCCGGTGGAACGATCCGGCGCTTCAGCTTCCCAAGGAATGGTACGGCGGACCGGAGCCATCGGTGTCAAAACGCGATGCGACCGCCCCGCTGCTGAAGGATGCGGCGGATCGGCCGTGAAATTCAGGGATTAGCGCGCAGATTGTCGGAATAGCCGGTTGCCAGTTCCAGCGAGGGTTGGAATAATACTGGCGAATCGGAAGGGAAGATTCAACGGGATATTGAATCGGGGAGACAGATCCAGGAAGGATCGCGCTATGCGCCAGGTAAGCATCTCCAGTATGAGTTTTGAAAATCTGATCGAGCGGGAATGGATCGTCGTCAATGGAATCGGCGGTTATGCCAGCTCGACGCTCTGCGGCCTGAACACGCGGAAATATCACGGGTTGCTGGTGGCGGCGATGTCGCCGCCGGCGCGGCGGATGGTGCTGCTCTCGCACCTTGAAGAGACGATCTTCACGCCGCATGGAGATTTCGCGCTCTCGAGCAACGAATATCCGGGAACGATTTTTCCGCGGGGGTTCGAGCACCTGCGGGCGTTCAACGTCGAGCCGTTTCCGCGCTGGGCGTACCAGGGGGATGGATTCACGCTGGAGAAATCGCTGCGTCTACTCCATGGGGAGAACACGCTGTGCGTCTCGTATTCGCTGCTCACGGGGGACAAGCCGGTGACGCTGGAAATCCGCGCGCTGCTGGCGCTGCGTGGGATTCATGAGCTGATGTACCAGTGGAACAGCCGGCTTGCGGCCGAGCCGATGCGCGGCGGCCTGGTGAAAATTCCCGCGAGTTCGCGGACGCCGGAATTGTTTTTCGCGCACGATGGTGAATTCCGCGCCGAGCCGCATTGGCATCTGAACGCGATTTATCGCCGGGAAGATGAGCGCGGGTACAGCGGGCTGGAAGATCTGTGGAAGCCGGGGACATTCCGCTGGACGCTTTCGCCGGGGCAGACCGTGCATTTGGCCTGCTCGACCGAGCCGGTAGCGCTGGAGCGGGTATTGAGCGAACTTGACCGGGCGCGGGAAAATCTGGATCGCCAGACAGCGGTAATCAGCACCGACAGCGACCGCCGGCTGGAGATGCTGGTGCGCGCTGCCGATTCATTCGTGCTGAGCATTCCCGAGTTGAACTCGCCGGACCAGGCCGCGGCGGCGGCGCCGACGGTGCGGGTGATCAACCAGTATCTGTGGTCTCCCGCGGGGACGCGTGCGGCGCTGATGGGATTTGACGGCTTGTTTCTGACCACCGGCCGATTTACCGAAGCCCGGGCGATGCTCATGGACCTGGCTTCGCAAATTCGCACGGGGATGGTCCCGACGGAATATCCCGAAAACGGCGACGGTGCGACATATCAGGGAGCGGATATTTCGCTGTGGTTCGTCAATGCCGTGGGCGAATATTTTGCCACGGTGGAGGATGAGGCGAGCCGGCAGCCGCTGAGCGCCGCGGTGCAGGAGATCATCGAGGCGTATTTGAGCGCCGCAAGCGATGCGCTGTTTCGCGACGATGAGGGCCTGATCGGCGTGCGGCGTTTTGGGAGGTCGCGCTCGTGGATGGACGCGCAGATCAACGACTGGATCGTCACGCCGCGCTGGGGCCGAACGGTGGAGCTGAACGCGCTGTGGTACAACGCGCTGATGACGGCAAGCCGGCTTGCGGGGAAGGTTGGAAAGTCCACCCTCGCCGAGCAGTGGGAGGAATCAGCCCGGAACGTGAAAGAGACATTTAACCGGCGGTTCTGGAATCCGAAACTGGATTGCTGTTACGACCTGGTGGACGATGAATTCACCGATGCGTCGCTGCGGCCCAACCAGATTTTTGCGATCAGCCTTCCGTTTGCGGTCCTTTCGCCGGAGCGGCATCGGTCCGTGATGACGCGCGTCATCGACGAGCTGCTGACGCCAATGGGCGTGCGAAGCCTGAGCCGGCGGGATGCGGGTTATCAGGGGAAATACAGCGGCAACGTGGTGTCGCGCGACCGGGCCCAGCATGAGGGATCGGTCTATCCGTGGCTGCTTGGACCGCTGGCCAGGGCGTATCAGAAGTCCGGCGGCGTTTCGAGTCAGACCACGGAAAAGATTGCCCAGTGGATCGAGCCGTGCCTTCACTACATGGAGGGGGATGGCCTGGGCCAGATTTGTGAATTGTTCAGCGGTGACATGCCGCAGACAACGGGCGGAGCAATTGCCTCGGCGCTGGGGACGGCGGAGCTGCTGCGGACGTATGCGCGGGATGTCCTGGGAATCAAGATGATCGCGTCGAAGGCTCGATATGCTGCGCCCGAGGGTCTGCCCCAGGCGACGGCTTCGCTGCGGAAATAGGCTCCGAGACGGGAATATTTGGCTGGGCGGGGATTGGCTTTTGCGCGGCTGGCAGGGCGACGCGTAATCGCACGATGAACCATTTCTGCGGCGTGGATTCAATTTCGATTTGTCCATGGAGCAGGCGCGAAAGGCGCTGGCAGAGGGAAAGTCCCAGACCGCAGTGCAGGCCGGTTTGCGTTCTCGCCTGATCGCCGCGCCAAAACCGATCGAAGAGCTGCCCGGTTTTCTCCGGCGCGATTGTGCTGCCGCTGTTGGCTACCTCCAGGAGCAGCTCGCCGGGCCGGGCCTGGGCGGTGACGCGGATGGCGCCGCCGTCGTCGGCGTAGGAGACGGCGTTGTCGAAGACGTTGTGGAGAACGATGCGCAATTTTTCCGGATCGGAGTCGATCGGGATCGACGCGGGGACGTTCCACTGAATGGCCAGACCGCGGTTTTGCGCCCGGGGGAGAAACAGCGCCCAGCAATCCTCCAGAAGATCGGCGAAGTCGAGGCTCTTGACCGAGAGCGTAAGCTGCCCGGCATCGACCCGGGCGAGAATCAGCAGGGTTTCGACCATGGCCTGCATCTGGCGGGCGACTTCGCGGGACTTGTCGATGGCGGCGATGTAGGCCGGCTCATCCCGCGGGCGCGAGCGGCAGACGTCGAACGTGGCGAGCAGCGCCGCCAGCGGGCTGCGAAGCTCGTGGGCGACATCGGCAGTGAACGCCTTTTCGCGCTGGAACGCATCGTCCAGCCGCTGGAGAAGCCCGTTGAGTTTTTCGACAACCGGCTGCAATTCGGTGGGAACCTCGGGGGCCTGTAGACGAATGGAGAGATCGTTTTCGCGCAACTGGTCGATATCGGCCGCGAGTCGTTCCACGGGCCGGACCCCCCTGCCGACCACCCAGAAAAGAATCGCCCCCGACACCACGATGGCCAGTCCGCACAAGCCGGTCACAAGCCAGAAAAAGCTGGTCAGGCTGCTGTGAAGTAGGAGAGTGTCGGTGGCGACGGTGAGAAGGATCAGCCGCGAGCTGTCGGCGTTGGAGGAATTTCCCTCCGCGTTGGGTTCGATGGTGGTGGTGAAGGACATGGTCAGCATCCGCCCCGGGCGCCCATCGGGAAGCGGGATATCGCGATAGGCGATGTCATCGACGTGGATGGGCCGGAGCAAATTACCGGTGCGCAGTGATGGGGAACGGATAATGACATCCGGGTCGATCCATGCCTCGAAATAATCGGGATGATCGTCGGTGGTGAATTTTGGGAGTTCATCCGGGGCGTAATCGAAGACGATTTTGTCTCCGTGCTGCTCGGCGGTGGCGGCGACGCCCCGGGCCTCGGTGAGAAGGGCCTGGTTGAAATTCGCATTGACCGATCGCTGCACGAAGAAATAGAGAGCAAAGCCGAGCGACCCCAGGACAATCACGGCCGCGAGGGACGTTTGCAGCAGCAATCGAAATCGCAGCGATCGGATCATCAGTCTCGCAGTTCGGCCAGAAGATATCCCTGCCCGCGGCGGGTGTGAATGAGTCGCGGACTATCGGGCCGCTCGACTTTTTTGCGGAGCATTCCGATGTACACATCGACCACATTGCTTTCCGGCGAGGCATTGAAATCGTAGACATGCTGCCAGATATCGGATCGGGAAACGATTCTGCCCATGTTCATCGCCAGATATTCGAGCAGGGCAAATTCACGTCCGCTGAGGTCCAGCGTTTTGCCACCGCGGCGAACGGTGCGCTGGGCGGTGTCGATCTCCAGGTCGGCGATGCGCAGGAGAGACGACTTGGCGTCATATTTGCGGCGGACCATCGCCCGGACGCGGGCCAGCAGTTCGGCGAAGACAAAAGGCTTGACGAGATAATCATCAGCGCCCAGTTCCAGACCCCTGATGCGGTCATCGGTGGTGTCCTTGGCGGTGAGGAACAGGACCATCGAAGGGCAATGTTTTTCGCGCAGCTCGCGCAGGACGGAAAGCCCGTCGATCTTGGGAAGCATGATGTCGAGCACGATGACGTCGTGCGCCCCGCCGCTGGCGTGCCAGAGCGCGGTTTGACCGTCGCCGGCTTCGTCCACCGCAAACCCGGCTTCACGAAGGCCCTGAACGATCGATTCGCGGAGAGGCTGGAAATCTTCAACGACTAACAAGCGCATGGTTCGGGATAATGATATCGTCTGGCGGCCAATCGCAAAGCGCTCTGCCGGAAGGTTGGCAATTTTTTCAAAAGGATGCGGGGAGGCCGGCGTGGAATAAACATATCAAACCTGCTCGTCCCCCTTTTGACATCGCTAATGCGACCGTTACACTCCGCCCAAAGCCGGCAGGGGTGGCTGCCGGTGGATATTTTGATTGCGATCGGGCGGCTCGTGCGATTTAACGGATTGGCAATACAACCCGCGGTGTGGCTTTGTCTTGGGATGCTGATCTTCGGATGGATCGGCTGCCGGGACTCGATTGCGGATGCCCAGAGCGCCCCCACAAATCCTAACACGACGAATCCGACCGCGACGGAGCCGTCATCGGGCGATGCTTCGGACGAATTCGTGCCGCGTGACATCTCCGCCGCCGCCCAGCTTGCGGGACGCACCGTCGAGGGGGTGCGCGTGATGGGCAACACGCAGATCAGCACTTCGGTGATTCTGCAACTGGTGCGCACCCGCGAGGGGGACAAGTTCGATCCCGCGACCGTCGTGGGGGATTACCAGCGCATCTACGACAAAATGCAAAAATTCGCGGATGTGGAGGCGCGGGTCCAGCCGACGGCTACGGGGGTGATTGTCATCTTCGTCGTCACCGAGCAGCGGCTCATCCAGGACATACGCTACGACGGGAACATTCAGGTCAAGACCAAGGAGCTGGAAGACGCGGCAGACCTGAGCAAGCACGAAGCGATTGATCAGTTCCGCATTAACCTGGCGCAGCAGTCGATCGAGCGGATGTACCGGGACAAGAATTATGCCTACGCGCACGTGCAGTGGTCGCCTCAAGAGCTGCAAAGCACGGGCGTGCTGGTGTTTCATATCGTGGAAGGGCCGCAGGTGCGCGTGCGGAAGATCGATTTCATCGGCAACAACAGCTTCGGCGCGTGGAAGCTGAAGGACCAGATCAAGACGGCGATTTACATCTTCATCTTCAGTCCCGGGAAATACGATCCGGAAATGCTGGACGATGACGTGCGGAGCATTTCAAAATTCTACATGGATCACGGGTTTTTCAACGCCCGGGTGGGGCGGAAGATCACGCGGTCGCCGGATATGAAGTCGATGCAGATCACCTTCGTGATTGACGAGGGGATGCGGTATGTGATCGACCAGGTGAGTTTCGAGGGGAATGCGACCGTGTCGGATGAGACGCTGCGGGGCGCAATCAAGGATGTGGAGGGGGTTCCGTTCGACCAGGATGTGATCACCAACGACGTCCGCGGGATGGTCAAGGCGTACAGCAAGGCGGGTGGTTTCATCTACCAGGAGGAACCGGGCGTCAACCCCAAGCCGGAATACCTGCACATCGAACCGGAACATTATTTCGAAAACGAACCGGGGAAAGTCCGGCTGGTGTATGAGATCAGCGAGGGAAGGCAGTTCCAGCTTGGACGCATTCTGATCCGGGGAAACGGCAAAACGCAGGACAAGGTGATTTTGCGGGAAATGCACGTCCGGCCGGGGCAGCAGTATAACTCGGCGGAACTTCAGGACGCGCAGGACCGGCTCAGCGGGTTGCCGGAGTTTCAGACGGTGACGATCACCCCCACCGGGGACGATCCGAACACGCGCGACGTGGTGGTGGACGTAACCGAGCGGCGGACGGCGCAGATCAACCTGGGCGTGGGGATCAACAGCAACGGCGGATTCGGCGGGCAGCTTGGTTACGAGCAGCAGAACTTCGACATCACCAATTTCCCCTCAACCTGGGGAGAAGCGTTCAGCGACCGCGCATTCACGGGCGCGGGGCAGGATTTCCAGGTCAGGTATGATCCGGGCACCGAGGCGTCGGATGCGGTCGTCAGCTTTGTCGAGCCGTATCTTTTCGATCAGCCGTACAGCTTCTCGGCCAGTGGGTTTTACGAGACACACATCCGGCCCGTGTTCAACGATCAGCGGGTGGGCGGCGAGATCGGGCTGGCGCGGCGGTTTAATTACATCTATTCAGCGCAGGTGAGCCTCAGCGCGGCGGACGTGGATATCCGCGCCATCGCCCTGCCGTACAACGTTCGCGCCCCGGAGATCGATTATGGAGCGGGCCACCACACGGAAACAGACGTGACCGGCACGCTGGAGCGGGACAGCACGCTGCATTCCGGTTCCGTTATTTATCGCGGCGACGACGCGAAGATCAGCTTCACCGATGCCGGCGCTCTGGGCGGGACCGTGGACTATGACCGTGTCCAATGGTCGATTGCCGATTATCAGCAGGTGAGGGAGGATCTCCTTGGACGGCGAACGGTGATTGAATTTCATATGGAAGGGGGCGACGATCCGCGGAAGGCGCCCTTCTTCGATCGGTTTTACGGGGGCGGCATCGGTAGCGTGCGCGGATTTCAATACTGGGGGATCAGCCCCAGGTCGGGCATCGCCAACGACGCGATCGGCGGCGACTTTTTCATGACCGGCGGAGTCGAGTACAATTTCCCGCTGGCGGAGGATTTTCTGCGCGGGGTGCTGTTCGTCGATGCCGGCGATTACGAACCCACCTGGCATTACGGCATCATCCGCACGTCGGTGGGTTTTGGGTTCAGAATTGTCCTGCCGATCCCCGGACTTGATCGCCAGCCGCTGGCGCTTGACTTCGGCTTCCCGATAACGCAGAGTCGTCAGGATAATACGCAGGTTGTCAGCTTTTCGTTCGGATTCGTGCGGTAGGAGTGCCGGCCAGGGCAGAATCGTGAAAAAAAGGGCGCTTCTTGTATCGTCCGCAAAATATTTCCATTAATATCGAGGCATTAAACAGGGTTTTTTAGCATAAGGAAACGGCTATGAATTTTAGAATTTCGGCGGTGGTGGGAATTCTTTTGGCGACTTGTGTGCTGTGGATGTGGAGCGGCGCCGCGCCGGCGGATGACGCTGTCCCCACCACCGCGAAAATCGCCGTCTGCAATCCCCTGGAGGTGTTCAAGGACTGCATGGAAGGCAAAGACGATGCCGCCCGCTGGCAGCAGGAAGGCGACACCCTCAAAACGCAGGCCTCCGCGATGGACAGCTCGCTCAAGAGCGAGGCGGAAAGCCTCAGCGTGATGAACAAGACTTCCGACGATTATGCCAAGGCGGTTGAGAAGCTCACGGTCGACGAGCTTTCCGGCCAGGCGAAAATCAAGTCGGACCAGGTCAATCTGGTCCGCGAACAACGGCAGGAAGAAGTGGCGCTGATCCAGAAGATCTTCAAGAAGATTGGCGATGTCGCCGGCGCGCAGAACATCAACGTGGTTCTGAACAGCGCCCATCCTGATTTCCCCGCGGACCTGACGAACATGGAGGACAACTCGTTTCTGCAGACCATCGTGATGCACCAGGTGCTGTTTTCGGGGCCCACGGCGTTGGACATCACCACGCAGGTGACAATCTCCATGGATAAGGACTACAGCGGCAGCAACGGCGCCGGTTCCGGTGGCCATTAACACTGTGGCAGGGCGGACTCAGACGGACTTGAGCCGATGAAAAGCAGTTCTCGAGGGATCGCCTTGCGGGAAATCGCTGCGATGGTGGGATGCCCTCCCCCGTCGACCGATGCGCTCATCACGGGCGTCGCCTCGCTCACCGATGCCGGGCCGGGCGATCTTTCATTTCTCAACGCGGAGTCGTACGTCCCGCAGTTCACCGCCACCACTGCGGCTGCGGTGCTTGTGCAGAAAAAACTGCGAATCCCCGAAACGAATCACACGCTGGTTCTGCGGGTGGAGGATGCGGACCTGGCGATGGCGCGGGTGCTGGAGGCCTTCAGCCCCCAGCCGGTGCGACCGGCGCCGGGAATCGATCCGCAGGCGCGGATTGATCCGGATGCGGTCATCGGTGCGGATGTTTCCATCGGCGCGTTTTCGGTGATTTCCGCGGGAGTGCGCATCGGGCGGGGAACGGTGATTTATCCGCTGGTTCACGTGGGCAGCGATGTGGAGATCGGCGACGATTGCCAGATATTTCCCAGCGTCACGATCCGCGAGCGCATCACCATAGGGTCGCGCGTCATCATTCATGCCGGCAGCGTGCTGGGGACCGATGGGTTTGGATATCGCTGGGATGGCGCCAAACAGGTGAAGATTCCGCAGATCGGAACCGTCATCATCGAAGACGATGTGGAAATCGGCTCGTGCGTCTGTATCGACCGGGCGAAGTTCAGCGCAACGGTGATCGGCCGGGGAACCAAGATCGATAACCTGGTGCAGGTGGCGCACAACGTGAAAATCGGCCCGCACTGCGTGGTGGTTGGGCAGGCCGGGCTGGCGGGAAGCGCATCGCTGGGGGCGCGGGTGATTCTCGGCGGGCAGACGGCGGTGCGGGATCACGTCCATATCGGGGATGGGGCAATGGTGGCGGCATGCGCCGCGGTGGCCGCGGATGTCCCCCCCGGGGAAATTGTCAGCGGGATGCCCGCCCTCCCCCACCGCCAGAGCTTGCGCGAAAACGCCGCCATGCGACGGCTTCCCGACCTGGTGATCCAGGTGCGGAAGCTCGAGGAGGAGATGAAGCAACTTCGAGCGCAACTCCCGGGACAGGGCGATCAGACCGCAAAATGACGGCCGGTCTTTTTTGAATCATCCATCCAATTCACGGCATTGTCCGTATGCTTTCGGTGTGGTGAATGAAAATAATCGTTTGCTGAATGCCCGCTCTACGTATAATGGACCGATCAATTTGATCCGGTGGCGGAGGGGAAACGACGGGACGGGAACTCACAAAGGAGGTGCACCGCAACGCGAGAGGCGTTTGCTGCATGTTTGTAGTGTTCTCCGTTTTTGACGCTTGGTTTGCGGCTGATTCAGGTGAATCCGGCCGCGAGTGTTTAATCAATCTTATCTCTCTTTGAAAGGACAGATTATGAAGCGTAGCACAAAGATTTTGGGTGGATCGACCGGTTTGCTCGCCGCGGCCGCTTTTGCGGGCCTGATCGGCGGAGCCTCGAATCACGCCGCCGCAGCCACGGGAATTTCCAAGGCCAGCGCGGTCAAGACCGTGATCAGCAACGCCGGTGTGAAGGCCCGCGCGATGGACGGCTCAACAGCCACCCACGACTGCAAAGGCAAGAACGATTGTAAAGGCCAGGGCGGTTGCAAGACCGGCGACCAGGGCTGCAAAGGCAAGAACAGCTGCAAAGGCAATGGCGGCTGCAAGACCAGCGGGTCTGCCCTCAATTTCTAATTTGTCTCCACGAAACATCGTGAGATAATCAGGGGATCCGGTTCGAAATGGACCGGATCCTCTTTCTGAATTCTGAGCGAACTCGCGGAGATTGAATCATGCCCGCCAACAGGTTTAACGGTTACACGGAGCTTGGCATCGGGATCGGGCTTCGGATTCCGCACTACGCGCACATCCTCAGCAAGAAGCCGACCGTCGACTGGTTCGAGATCATTTCCGAAAACTACATGTGCGATGCGGGGCGCCCGCTGGAGGTGCTCGATGATATCCTGGAGCAATACCAGGTGGTGCAGCACGGCGTGGCCCTTTATTTCGGCTCGACCGATCACATGGACCGCGAGCAGCTCAAACGATTGAAAACCCTCGTGAAGCGCACGGGGACGAAATTCCTGTCGGATCACCTGTGCTGGGGAAGCGTTGATGGAACGTACACGCACGACCTGCTGCCGATGCCCTACACCTTCGCCGCGGCGAAGAACACGGCCCGGCGGGTGCGCGAGGTGCAGGACTTTCTGGAAATTCCCGTGATCGTCGAAAACGTCAGCAGCTACGCGGAATTTCACGTATCGGAAATGACCGAATGGCAGTTCCTCACCGAGGTCGTCGAGCGGGCCGACTGCGGGATTCTTCTGGACGTCAACAACATTTACGTCTCCAGCAAGAATCACGGGTTCGATCCGTATGATTATCTGAACGACATCCCCCACCACCGCGTGGGACAGATGCACATCGCGGGGCACAGCAAGTATGAAAAATATATTCTGGACACGCACGATCATCCGGTCCTCGATCCGGTGTGGAAAATGTACGCCCATGCGATTCAGAAATGCGGGCCGACCTCCACGCTGCTGGAGTGGGATGCGCATATCCCGTCGTTTGAGGAAGTGCACCGCGAAGCGCTGAAGGCCCGGAAATTTCTGGATGCATATCGCCCGAAAAAAATCGCCGAGCCGGCAGCGGCGGTGGGCTGAACGATGCCTCGACAAACCCTTGAAGAGCTTCGAGAACTGCAGCGTCTGGCCGGATCGGTCATCATGCGCCCGTTGTCGCACCAGTGGCGCATGCAGTCGAAATGGATCGACAACCGAGACATGCGGGAGGTCACCGCCCGGTTCATCAAGCCCAACGATCGGCTCACCAGCTTTGAGCGGATCGAAATCTACAATCGCCAGTATTGGTTTCGCCTGATCGATTCGTTTTACGATGATTTTCCGGGGCTGCGGGCGATCCTGGGACGATTGCCGTTCAACCGGCTGGCCACCCGGTACCTTGCCGCGCATCCATCCAAATCGTTCACGATGCGAAATCTCGGGCGGCATCTGATTGAGTTTATCGATGCCAATCCCCGGCTGGTTGCGCCGCGACTTGCGCTGGCGCAGGACATGGTGCGATTTGAATGGGCGCAGGTCGAGGCATTCGACGGCCGGGCGTTGACGCCGGTAACGGTGGATGATCTTCTGGGCAAGCGAAAAGACCCGGCGAAAATCCGACTGGCGCTTCAGCCGTATATCACCGTGCTGCATCTGCGGTATCCGCTGGATCATTACATCATGCGGTTGAAGAAAACGGGTCTTCGCGGCGATGCGAGCAACGCGATGGAGGAAACCGGCCGCCGAAAGCCGCCGCGCAAGCCCCCCGTGCCCCGGCCGGCCGAGACGTTTATCGTCGTGCACCGATTGGACAATTCGCTGTATTACAAGCGAATTGACTCCCGCCAATATCGGCTTCTCACCAGCCTTCAGCGCGGCGACAACGTCGGCAACGCGATCCAATCCGCATTCGACGATCAGCCCGACCCGGCGCAAATCCGTGAGTGGTTTCAGACGTGGACGGAACTGGGCTGGTTCGTCGCCCGGGCGTCTCGCTCCTGAGGCGCCATCTCTGCGTCGCGGGCTCTTGGCGGTAATATATCCGCCCGATGTCTTATCGAACCGTTCTACTCTTCGGCCCACCCGGCAGCGGGAAAGGAACCCAGGGAAAAATCCTCGGGGCCATGCCCGCGTATTTCCACTGCGCCTGCGGCGACGTGTTTCGCTCGCTCGACCCGGCCAGCGAGATGGGAATGGAATTCGCCAAATATTCCAAGGGCGGCTCGCTGGTGCCCGATGAGTTGACCGTCCGGTTGTGGCGAATCTCCATCGAGCGAATGGCCGCGTCGGGAAAATACCGGCCGAAAGATCAATACCTGCTGCTCGACGGCATCCCGCGCACGGTGGAGCAGGCGCAGCTCATGGCCGATGATCTGGATGTGCGCGCGGCCATCAATTTGTATTGCAACGACATCGCCCAGATCGTCGCTCGCCTGAGCAAGCGCGCGGCCATCGAAAACCGGCCGGACGACACGGACATCGAAGTCATCCGCCACCGCATCGATGTGTACGATGAGCAAACCCGCCCGCTGCTGAATCTATATCCGCGAAACAAGATTTTCCGGGTGAACGCCACGCGCCCGATGGAAGAAGTAACGGCGGATATTCTGCACGCGATCGAAACGGTGAAGCGGGATTGGTAATTAAATTCGGAGTTTTTACCGCAGAGATCGCGGAGAACGCAGAGATAAGAATCGCGTTATCATCGAATTTCCATTCTTCTCTGCGTCCTCTGCGTACTCGAGCGGAGCGGGCGGTTAAATCATTTTCGATTGCGGTCGAATCTCGACTGCCGGTCAGACATGATTTCATTTGCAGTTGATTCGAATGTATTGGATGTTGAATGCGGAGCATGTGGAGATGACACATCCGTATCGCGATGGCCGTTTCCTGGTGGTGTCGCCCGACACCGTCGCGGTGAGTCGATGCGTGATCTGTAATAACGATTGCTGCACGTTTCCGGCGGTGCGGCGAATCTCCACGCTCAGCGCGTGGTATCCGCTTTTCGCTTCGGCGGGCTGGAACGCGCACTGTGCCGATGACCTTCCGATTGATATCCCCTTCAGCCTTTGCCTGCGGCATCGTCTGGAGCAATACGCGCGTTTGTCGCTGATCGCTGGGTTTTCAGCGGCGAATATGCTGCTATTCACGGTGTTCAGGACGGGAATTCATATGCCGCCGGTTGTGGATTTTTTCGCCGCCGCCGCCCCCCTGCCGCTGCTGGCGAGTTTCTGGATGATCCGCCCGACGCTTCGGCCGAGGCGCGTGCATGGCGGATTGGCCTGGTTCAGCGGATGCGGGGCGGCGTTTTTGGATTCGTTGCCGGGATTGAGCGACGCGATCGCCATTAACGCCGGGTCACCGCGCGAACATAAGCGGCTGGCGGCGTAGTGCCGATTTGCTTGACTGCCCCGCTGGTCCGTCCCGAATCGATCGGATAACTTGCCCGCTCAGATGACGGGTGCTCGATTTGGAATTACCGATTACAGCCCATCCGATTTTCAAAGCGTGATCGATTTCTTCGGCAAGATGTTTGATAACCTGGGGCATGAATTCGATTTGACATCGAAAGACAAGGATCTTTCGGATATTCCCGCCCACTATCAGTCCGACGGCGGAATGTTTCTGATTGCCAGGCGTCAGCTAAATCTGGTCGGCACCATTGCGCTTCGACCCCTCAAGGAAGGCGTCTGTGAGCTGAAGCGATTTTACGTGCTGCCGGAATTTCAGCGGCAGGGAATCGGTGCGAGACTGCTGGAAAAATTGATCGATCACACCAGATCGAAGCCGTGGTCGGCGATCCGGCTGGACACAACCCATAAATCCGCGTCCGCGATTTCATTATTCAGGAAATATGGTTTTGTTGAGATCGAACGGTACAACACCGATCTCTTCGCTGAGATTTTTTTTGAATTAAAAATCGGATAACGACCTCTGATTCTTATCCTTCGCGCCTTGAGCGAAGCGGGCGGTTAAAACTCTGAATGTCTTTCAGCGGGATCAGCGGCGGAGGTCGCGATTCTTCAGGTCTTTGGTCACCTGATCGCCGCGGTTGGTGAGGCCGAAACCGATCAGGCCTTTTTTCACCAGCGACATGACCACCCCTTCCGGAGCCAGCAGCGGCCTGGTGTCGCGGATCGCAAGCTCCATCAGCAGCTTGCGCTCATCGGCGGTGACATGGATATCGCGTGGCATTGGATTGACCCAAACCGAAATCGGCGGTTTGGGCGGTTGGGTTTAGAAGGATGAGGCGCAATGAGGCGCTTTTTGCGTTTTGGGTGAAGGTTTTAGGCGTGTTTTAGGAGATGGGGCGAGGTTTATTGAACATTGAACAGGAGTGAAAATCTTTTGCGGCGTCATCTATATTTTCACGTCACCATTTAACTTGATCGATCTTTACAGTGCTAATCAGTGATGTCCCCCTATCCTTTTCCCCCCTATCCTTTTCCCCTATCCTTTTCTGGCCTTTGCTGGCATGACAGTGAAGTCGTGCATGTCCTCTCCGCCGTCCAATCTCATCTCCGGATCGGCCGATGGTGATGATGCGGCCGCTCCGACTACTCCGGCGGCTCAGCCCGCGAACGCGAATCATACTCCTGCGGACCCCAAGGAGCTGTTGCGCCAGACGACACTTGAAGCACTGAAAGCCGACTCCGATTATCGGGAGTGGGAGGTGATTGAACCACTCTCGATTGTGCGGGATACCGATCGCTTAATCGCAATCCACGATGCGTTAGCCCCAATTACTGCTAAGTGGCAGCCGAAGGCTTGGGAAGCATTGAACGTCGATATGAACAAAAGCGGTCCGCCTTGGGACCAAATCGAGGATGATTTTTCATACCTTAAAACAGAACTCCACAAGGATATCACGACGTCGATTCTGCTTAAAGCGGCGCAACCCTTACCTGTCGATTTTGAGAGCCTACGTGCGTTTGCGGCGGCAAATGGGATGCCCGCACTTGATGTTCAGCACTTTCCTAACGGCTCCGTTCCGAACATTCACTGGAATGAACCGGAGTTATGCGCAAATGTAATTCACCATAGTTGGGATGGGCCAAGACCCGAATACGTGGCACCGTCGATTGGCATGGAGGCAGATGACGCAGGTCGTCTGTTCCTCAACGTGAATATGGCCTTGGCAAAAGATGACAGCAACTACGAATGGGATCGGTATCTGCACCAGCCGTCGGGCCAGTATGGGGAGTATCAAAACTACGAAATCGAATACCTAAAGAGACGACTATCTCAGCTTCCAACTTGGTCAGTAGGATGCATCCGTCTTGTCGCTCCGAACGAAGCCGACGGAATTATTACGGCGATTCATTCCTTAGGGCAAAAGAGTTCTACCGAGCTCATTGCGATTAATGTGATTCCAATAAATCCTACAGCTGGGACGACAATCGAAACGCCTTACGATTGGTCGGATACTTTCCAGATCGGTAGATGGTCCGTAGCGGTTAGTAGCACTGAGGGGTCGATTCTTATCTCATTATTCGACAGGCTGTGCGTGGACGAAAAGGTATGGGAAGGTCTGGATGCAGTAAATAATGACGAGGCGTTTCGAAACAATTGATACCTTCATTTCTGGGTGCGACTAGGAGAAGTCGGGATGACTTTGAATACGGGTTGGGGCAATACCTGTTGCCAGTGCCAAGATATATCCTTACTTCGATAGCTGGTTCTCGACCGTCAATTTTCCGCCGCCGTCGCCAGCGTTTTGGGCGCGTTCGGCGGCGGAGTTTCGAGAAACCTTTTAAGTATAAGAAAGAGGAACCGCTTAACTCTTTGATTTATCCGGATCGCGACGGACATTTTCGCGCCAATGAGGACAAATACTTTGGCTTGATAAAGATGACAAACATGATATCTTTAATCAATGGAAGTGAGGATGACGGAAGATGCCCAAGCGGACTTCCGAAGGCTGCCGTTGTCCATTAAAACACGCGTCGTCGAGCTGCTGCGTAGATTGGCCGAGTGGCCGAACGTCAGCGGAGCCAAGCCGCTACGGAAAAAATGGAAGGGATATTTCCGCCTCTGCACCGGTTACTGGCGGGTTATCGTCAGACCGGCCGGCGAAATTATGTGGATCGTGCGGATCGACAACCGCCGCGATGTTTACGGAGATTGAATATGACCGCCCGCGTAGTGAAAATTGAAGGCAAGGAACTGGTGATTCTGAGCCGGTCGGATTTTGACCAGTTGATGGAGAAGGCGGGTGTGATGCCGCGCTTGCCTAAGGCGGCAAAGGATGGGTCGATGCCGGCGGTTGAGTTCGCAATTGCGGATATCGCGCGAGAGGTGGTGCGGAGGCGCATCGCCGCTGGAATGACGCAGCAGGAACTCGCCAGGCGAGTTGGCGTGCGGCCGGAAACGATTAGCCGCCTTGAATCGGCCAAGCATCTGCCGCGCATTGAGACAATGGAACGGATTGATCGCGTTTTGCCGGCATTGAAGCGCCCGCGTAGCTCAGTTGATCAAAATGAGTGCGAGAATCCCTCGGAAAAACAGGGCGATTCGTGTCACGGTGGACACGTGGTGGACACGGCAAGCCCACCAAGCGGCGCGAATTGCCATCCATCGGCTGAAATCGATTCGGAACTGGCGACGCTCATTGCGGTTTGGACGAAATTGCCTGAACCAATCAGGGCAGGCATTGTCGCAATGGTCAAGGCAGTGACATAGCGCAACATCTGATGCGATAATTTTAGTGCCCTTTGAATGCCACTTGGGGAAGCGCGGCTGGCTCAGAATAATCGGTTGGGCAATTCCATTCTGATCCGAGAAAAGTTATCCACATTTGCCTGTTGGTTCTCGATGACAGATTAGGCCGCCGCCGTCGCCAGCGTTTTGGGCGCGCTCCGTCGGCGGAGTTTTGATAGACCTTTTAAGTATAAGAAAGAGGAATGGCTTAAGGCTTTGATTTATATAAACCGCGACGGACAGTTTCTGTCCGAGAACGGACAATTTGTGGTTTTTGACGGCCAGAAAACTGTTGCAAAGTTGGCCGAATAGTGACAAGGTGCTGGTAGATCACGACCAAAAAATCGGGGGTAAAATGGCCGAAAACGGACAAACGTCGCGACCGGAAACTAATCGTGTCGCCACGAAGCGGGGGCTTCCAGTTTACCGGGTGAATCCCAGCATACCGCCGTCGAATGGCTTGGCGACACGACAGAAGCGTTTCGAAGTGCCCGGCGGCAAAGCGGCTGTCATCGTGGATAACGGCACCGGCGAAATCAAGGGCATCGGCGGCATGGGATTCTGGTGGCAAGAGGAAGTGGACGCCAGCCGGTTCGTCAAACTGTTTCTGGACGGCATCAAGCAAGCCTGCGGGCTTTCCAAATCCGGCATGGCGGTTTTTGAACTGGTGTACCACCAGATCAGGGAAAACCCCGGCAATGACAAGATTGAACTGAGCCAATACATGGCACAGGATCGCGGCCTGAATGAACGCACCTTTCGCCGGGGCCTGCGGGAATTGCTCGAAAAGGAATTCTTGTACCGCAGCACCAGCGACGGCGTTTTCTTCATCAACATCCGGTTCATGTTCAACGGCGACCGGCTCGCCTTTGTGCGGACGTATCATTTGAAAGGTGCGAGCCGTCAACAGGAATTGCCCTTGGGCGATGCTCCGGCGTTGCCCGCCCCATCGCTCCGGGAACCTACCGGCAACTGATCGCCGCGTCGTCGTAATTGCGGAAAATCGCAAAATCGTATTTCAGGTTGGATTTGTGTTGGGCGTGGCATCAATCGGCATAGTGGCCGATTCCTCCGGGAATTGCTTTTCAAGAAGCTCCCGCACCGCGTCCGCCATCTTGGTACCTCTTTCCGCACATTGGCGTTTGATTCGCTTGTGCAATCCCAGCGGCACGTCGATGGTGAGCCGCTTCATGGGCTGGCCAGCGTTCTTGTCGTTAATCCATTCATCCGGCGATAGACGTGCGGGCGATCCGGCTGGCTTGGCGCGGAAGCTGACTTTCTTCATGCTCCAAACTCCAAAACCTCGTTTACGAGCGCGGTTAACTCATCCCCGGCCTGGCTGTCGGGCGAAGTCTCGAAAACGCTCTGGCCATGCCCTGCCGACTCGGCAAATGCCACTCGCTGGCAGATCGCCGTTCTCAACACCGGCACTAGATATTCAGCCAACGCATCCACCACGTCACGGCCTAACGCCGTATTTACGATTTTACGATTAATTACAAACGCCGATTTGAGGCCGGGCTTGAATACCATCGCCTCTTGCAACAGGTCCACGATTTCTTTCGCGGCCCACACGTCATACGGCGACGGCTGCACGGGAATCAACACAACATCACTGGCCATGATGGCCGACCGGGCGACTTCGTACACCCGTGGCGGACCGTCAATCAGAACATGCTCATAGCCCTGGGCCAAGGCGGGCAATTCCTTGTGGATGGATGACCGGGGCAACCCGGCAACGGGAAAGAGCGGATCGCTGTTACGGGATGCCGCCCAATCGAGTGCCGAACCCTGCGGGTCGGCATCGACCAGGAGCACCTTTTTCTTGCGTCGGGCTAGTGCATCGGCGATGTGAACGGCCAGCGTCGTTTTGCCGACGCCGCCCTTCTGATTCAGGAGTCCGAAGATGATATTTTCACCGTGAAATTTCCGATTGGGCAGAATTGCGATTTCACGGTTATCACGAATTGCGGAAGTGCGCAAATACAGAATTGCAGATTTACGATTTACAGGAGTTTCCCGGGGAAATTCCTCCTTAGCAGTGCTAAGGGAAGATGTCTGTCGAACATATGCAACTTTCTGAATAGCACTTCCGCAATCGCCTGGGGGTTACTGAGTGATGCGTTTACGAGTCCGGCCACGGTGTTACCACGCCACAGATCGTTAGGCATTCCATGAAAGAATCTGCTGTCCCAAGGCAATAAGGGATGGGCGGATCGCGCGCGCCGTTGCACGCGCCCACTTTAACGATTTGTAAAGCAATCCTGGGTTACACTGGCAAATGCTACGCATCATCCAAAACAATTCCGCCGCCGGGGCCATGAGCTATTACAGCACGGCGGACTATTACAGCGAGGGCCAGGAACTGCTCGGCCAATGGCGCGGGCAGGGTGCCGAGCGTCTTGGGCTGGCCGGAGGCATCGACAAGGCGACGTGGGACGTCGCCCAGTCAGCCGGGTCAGTCTCTTTGGTTCGGACTGTCAAGGCCGCCTCGTATGCCGCAATTGCGTTGGCGAAGTTCTGGCCCCGGTCGCCTGTTGGTAGATCAGCGTATGCGATGCCGAGATTGTTCTGCGTCGCCGCCCAGTCAGTCGGATCGGCCTCTTTCGTGCGAACGGTCAAGGCTGACTCGAACGCCGTGATTGCGTTGGCAAGGTTCTGACCCCGGTCGCCAGTCGGTAGATCGCGGTACGCGCTGCCGAGATTATTCTGTGCTGCTGCCCAGCCAGCCGGATCGGCCTCTTTCGTGCGAACGATTAACGCCGCCTCATATGCCGTGATCGCGTTGGTTAGGTTCTGCACCCGGTCGCCTGTTGATAGATCGTGGTATGCGACGCCGAGGTTGTTCTGCGTCATCGCCCAATCAGCCGGGTCGGTCTCTTTCGTATAGACGGTCAACGCCGCCTCGTACGCCATGATCGCCTTGGTGAGATTCTGACCGCGGTCGCCCGTCGGCAGAAGGTAGTATGCGGTCCCGAGATTGTTCTGTGTCGCCGCCCAGTTAACCGGGTCGCTCTCTTTCGTGTAGACGGTCAAGGCCGCCTCGAACGCGGTTATCGCTTGGGTAAGGTTCTGGCCGCGATTACCAGTCGGTAGATTGGTGTATGCGAGGCCGAGGTTGTTCTGCGTCGCCGCCCACGCCGGTGTGCCTGCCGGAATTCGCTGCAACGTGCCTTGGAGAATCGAAATGGCCCGATTTTCGTGAACGGCGATATTGCCCAAGCGTGCCTGCCCCTCGGCGATGGCCGCGTTGTTCCGCGCGCGCAAGTCATCGGGGCGGAGCGCGAAGGCTTGTTCATAAGGCTCGATCGCCTTGTCGAACTCGCCAGCGCTATACCAGTTGTCCCCCTCAAGCGTGAGCGCGCCGAACGCCTCATCGATTGGACCTTTCATAAGTTCCTGGATTATTTTGTCGGCGGCGGCATGATTCTTCAGCAGAATCTGGCTCGCCGCCCGTTGACTTTCGGTGCCGCGTTCCAGCAGCAGCTTGGCCTGTTCTATCAATTCCGGTGGAAACTGCCGGGCGGTCGGGTCTTCGCCCACGACCTCCGGCCCAATCGCCTTCATAAGAAGCGCTTCGATCCGTGCGTCACGCGCGTCCATGTCGCTGAGGTGCTTATTTATTTCCTCAACTTGGCCCTCAATCTTGATCGGCGACCGGTCCGACTGCCACCAATACAATACCAGGACAAACAGCGCCATTGCCCCGGCGGCTTTGACGCCGATCTTGGCCCCGCTTGGCAGCGAGACTGCCCCATCAATGCCGATGGTTCCGGTGATGAAGTAACCCAGGAATCCCGCGGCAAAAGCCGAGATCAGTCCCAGGATCAAATGTTTCTGGGGTGGCAGCTCTTTGGGTCCGAAGACGAACACGCCGATGAGAAACGCGAACGAGGTGCCGCCAAAAATCCATGCGGCCAGTTGTTGGTTCTGTGATTTGGTCATGCCGCTGCTTCCCAAACACAAACACTTGCCGGACAAGTGACATTTCCCATCTCAAGCGTAACTTTGAGGGTCGCGAAATGCTATGGTGGGACGTTGCGATCCAACGGTGAAACTCTGGTCCAGAAGCGCGTCCGTGGCCCCTCCCGGGGAAATCGTCTGTTGAGTGAAGTTAAAAAGCGTATCAGCGGAAGCCGCCCCCAGGAACCAGAAGCCCGACACGCCGACGAAAGTTGAAATCGCAGGCTTTGACCTGGTTCGCGTGAATCGTGAGCGGTACGTAGACCACATTCTTTCCATGGTTCGACTCCTTTTGGAGCAGGCCGCGATTAAGCCATTCATGCCATCGGCTCGCCTCGCGCAGTGGTGTAGAGCGTATACCATTCTTCGCGGGTGAAGGTCACTTCAAACGCCTGCGCGGTGGCCCGGATTCGCTCCGGGCTTGTCGTTCCGATGATCGGCTGAATGCCCGCCGGGTGACGGAGCAACCACGCCAGCACGATTGCCTCCGGCGATACTTTTTTCTCCTCTGACATTTGCTTCACCAGTTCTGCGGCCCGCAAGGTGTGGGCCTCGTCGGAATGACCGAGCTGACCGCCCGTCAGTTTGCCGCCTTCCAGCGGCGACCAGGCCTGAATCGTAATCCGATTCCGCCAGCAGTATTCGATCGTACCCTCGCCGGGGTGCGTAAAGTGCGGCTTTTGCTGATTCACCGCTGTGCCGGCGTCAATCAATCCGCTGTGCAGCAGGCCCAGACGAACCTGATTCGCGATTAGCGGCTGCCTGACGGCCGTCTTTAACAAGTCGATCTGATACCACGCGAAGTTGCTCACCCCGAAATACCGCACCTTCCCCGATTTCTGCAGGTGGTCAAACGCCCGCGCTACCTCGATCGGCTCCATCAGCGCGTCCGGACGGTGCAGCAGCAGAATATCGAGCCGGTCAGAATGCAGTCGCTTCAGGCTGCCTTCCACGGAAGCAACGATGTGCTCGTAACTGAAATCGTACCGGGTGGGGTCGGTCGGCTTCGGATTGCCGCCCGGACGAATCCCACATTTGCTCTGAAGAACGATCTTATCTCTGAGCGATGGGGTCGCTTTCAGGATTTCGCCGAACGCCTGTTCGCCCTTACCGCGACAGTAGATGTCGGCGTGATCGAAGAAGGTGTACCCTGCATCCAAACCCGCCCTAACGCTGCGCGTTGCGGACTCCACCGTCGCGGGGCTTAACGGCGTGTCATCCCACGATCCGCCGATTCTGCTGCAGCCGAAGATAAGCGTGGAAGCGATAAGGTCGGTTTGCAGGATCGATTTCATTTTCATACGGGAATTAAAGCAGATGGCCGCCTGAAAATGCAACCGACCGGTCGCAGGATTGATTCACCGCCGGATCTTCATCAGCTCAGTCAGCGCCGTCCCCGTCGCCATGCGGCAGCCGATGCAAAAACCGATGAATTCGGCCACAACGACCCGCCGGCTTCCTGACTCGCTCCTGGCGACCCACCATTGGGCTTGCCCAATACGGTCGGCAAGCTGGCGTTGCGTCAGCCCGGCCTTGTTCCGCATTCTCCGGAGAAATGCCGGCTGTTCTGCGTCGCCGCCCAGTCAATCGGATCGGCCTCTTTTGTGCGGACGGTCAAGTGACATTTCCCATCTCAAGCGTAACTTTGAGGGTCGCGAAATGCTACGGTGGGACGTTGCGATACAAAGGCTGTTCGGGCGCAGTGCACACGGCGGCTGCGGGATGCTTAGGAAAGCTGTGTGGATGACCGCCGCTTTCGACGCCTCGCCATCAAAACCACCGCCCCGCACGCGAACATCCCCAGCGACGCCGGTTCCGGCACCGTCTCCCCGCTGAACGTGCCGATCTCGGTCATGCCGGAATACGCGATGGCATCGCCGCTGTAGGAATCGCCTTGGAATGTGCTGGCCAACGTGATGGGATCGGAAGCGACGAAATTCTGTAGCGCCGATGCAACATTGCCGCCCACCTGCGGGCTGGTCACTGTCGGCAGAGCATCCAGAATTTCCTGCTCGGTGAACGATCCGGGGAAATCTGTGGTAAAGGGGTCGCCGGGGTGCAAAAAAACCGCGCTAGAACCCATGAGGGTTCCGCTTTGTGCGAGCATCATGAGATGGCTGCCGCCGTCGGGGTCGTTGTACGTCGCCACGGCGGTGTCTTCGATGGTGGTGCCGGCCGGCGCGTTGATGGTGGGGCTTTGGTAGGACGTCGATCCATCCGGATTCGTGGTGACGGTCAGAGGGATCGCTTCGGTCGTGGTGTCAAAACCCGCGGCGCCGCTTTCGGCGACGAGCATGACGGGGTTGCTGATGCTCGACCCGCTGGGAAGGCCGCTGATTTTCCCCTGAAAGCTATAGGGCTGGGCGGCCGATGCCTGCAGGTCGGCCATCAGGAGAATATTGGTTGCGGCCACGGCGTTGCTGGAGGTCAGGTATGTGGGCGTCGATCCGGAGGTGGAGAAAGCTCCGTTGTCGGTGATGAGCGGGCTGTCGGAAATCCCGGCCGTGGTGTTGTAATAATCGCCGCTGTTCGAGGCCACCACCTCGTAGGTCTGGTTGGCGAGGAGCATAACGGGATTGATGCTGGTGAATAACAGCCGGGTTGTTGATCCGTAAAACGTATTCGAATTGGTCAGGGCCGCCGAAGCGATTGGGGTTCCGATGGAATTAAAGAGCGTCACCGGAACCGTGACCGGAACGGGGTCGCTGTCGAGGACGACGCCAGAGGCCGTGTCGGTGAAACTGCCCTGCGTATAGAATCCCATTTTGTAGGCGTCGTACGCTCCGAGCGCGGTGACGATGATATTTTGCGGACCAACGGTGAAACTCTGGGCGAGAAGAGAGTTCGCGGCCCCTCCGGGAGTAATCGTCTGTTGAGTGAAGTTAAAGAGCGTATCGGCGGAAGCCGCACCCAGGAACCAGAAGCCCGACACGCCGACGAAAGTGGAAATCGCGGGCTTTGACCTGGTTCGCATGAATCCCATCCTTTTTGGCCAACGGCAGGGATGATACGAGGTTGCGTTGGCTTATAGCAAGACTATTCCAGACATTTGACCCTCAAAACGCGACAATTCTGCGCTTATCCGGGTATTTTTGAGCCTTGTCGGGGTATTTTGATCATAAGCTGGTGCTCCAGCCGGGCCTTTCCAAAGACTGCAATGCTTGACGCCTCGAACGGCTTCAAGTGGGCCAACTGTTGCAGGTTCAGTGATCGTGTTGGATCGTGAGTTGAGTCATGTGCGACGAACTTTTATGTGGAAAACTTTTCACACCATGTGCGCCACATCTGCCGATACGCAGCTTCGATATTTCGGGCAAAGCGTGCGGCGTCCATCAACGGCGACGCCTCCATCCGCGCACGCAGGGTGCGGCGCAGTTCGGCCAAGCGCGGCAAATGCCCGGCCAACTCCGCGGCGTTCTGAACGTATTGGTCCGGCGTTTGGGCGATCAGTTCCGTCAGGCCAAGATTGATCAATTGCGACACCCCCGCACGTCCAACCGCCGTCTTGCCAACCAGTGTTATCACAGGAACGCCCATCCAAAAAGAGTCAAAGCTGGTTGTGTGGCCGTTATAGGGGAAGGTATCCAGTCCCACGTCGATGCGATGGTAAAGCTCCAGGTATTGGACACGCGGACGACGGGCGATCAACTCGATGCGATCGGGATCGATCCCCTCGCGTTGCAACTGGCCCTGAAGCAGCTGACGATGGCTTCCTTCGGGACAGTGGATCATCAGGCGAGATCGATCCACCGTTTTGAGAACCTTTGCCCAGAGTTGCAGGACTTGTTCATTGATTTTGCAGAAGTTGTTCAGACAGCCGAAGGTGACGTGGCCATTCGATTGCGCGGGCAGCCCGTTGATGGCAGGTTCGCTGATGAGGGGATCATAGCACCAAAATGTGTCCGGCAGATAGATCGACCGTTCCGAATAATACGCGTCATGTGACCCCGGAGGGTCCATGTATGGATCGGTGAGCCGATAATCGATCGTATCCAGGCCGGTCGTGCTGGGTAACATCCATGTTGCCTGGACCGGCGCTGGCTTGCGCGCCAAGACCTGCAGGCGGTTGCCCGCTGTATGAAGACTCAGATCGACCAGAATGTCGATCCCGTCTTCGCGGATCCGGCCAGCGACTTGCGAGTCGCTCAGACCCTTAATCTCCCGCCAGTGAGCAACACAGTCCTGCATTTGTTTCGTCATGGCGTCCGGATGAGGCACATTGGAATAACAGATCACCTCGCACTGCCCGCTATCGTGGTGGCGGAGCAGCGGTAAAAAAAGGAGTGCAAGGGCATGTTCGCAAAAGTCGGCTGAAACATAGCCGATGCGCAGGCGACGCTCGGGGTTGCGGATGTTGGCGTAACTCGATCCTGGGCTTGTCGAAGGGGGCTGGATGAACTTCTTCAGCGGTTCGGCATGCTGGTGGTTCCAGCGGCGATGTTCTTCAGCAATCGCCTCGACATCGCACGCGGGATGATAGTGCAACACGAAAATAAGATTGCTGTGGGTTTCGGACAAGTTGGGGTTCAGGGCGAGGGCTTGGCGATAGGCTGCGATCGCCTCATCCAATTGTCCTTTGTCTTTCAAGGTAGTGCCGAGATTGCTGTGAGCGTTGGGCAAGTTAGGTTTGAGGGTGATGGCCTGGCGAAAGGCGACAATGGCGTCATCGAGTTGTCCCTTATCGTGCAACTCAATGCCGAGGTTGTAGTGGGCTTCGGCGTAATCGGACTTGAGGGAAATAGCCTGCCTATAGGCGGCGATGGCGTCATCGACTTCTCCCTTGTCGTGCAAGGCAATGCCGAGATTGTAGTAGGCTTCGGCGTAGCCGGGCCTGAGGGTGATGGCCCGCCGATGGGCGTTGATGGCCTCATCGAGTTGTCCCTTGTCTCGCAGGGCATTGCCGAGATTGCTATGGGCTTGGGGTAGGTTGGGACCGAGGGCAACGGCCTGCCGGTGGGCGTTGATGGCCTCATCGACTTGTCCCTTGTCTCTCAGTGCGTTGCCGAGATTGCTGTGAGCTTCGACGTAATTGGGCTTGAGGGCGATGGCCTGGCGATAAGAGGCGACGGCCTCATCGAGTTGACCTTTGTCTTTCAAGGCCCTGCCGAGATTGTAGTGAGCCTCGGCGTAGTTGAGCCTGAGGGCAATGGCCTGCCGACACGCGGCAATGGCCTCGTCGATTTGTCCTTCGGCTATCAGAGCAGCGCCGAGATTACTGTGAGCTTCGGCAAAGTTGGGTCTGAGGGCAATGGCCTGCCGATAGGCGACGATGGCCTCATCGAATTGTCCTTTGCCTGACAAGGCATTGGCGAGCCTGTTGTGGGCTTCGGGTAAGTTGTGGTTGAGGGCAATGGCCCGTCGATAGGCTGCGATGGCCTCATCGAGTTGTCTCTTGTCTTTTAGGACCTTGCCGAGATTGAAGTGAGCTTCTGCGTAGTTGGGCCTGAGGGCGATGGCACGACGGATCAAATCCTCTGCAGCGTCCTTCCGTCCCATCTGATGGGCAACTACTCCAAGAAAGTGCATCGCAACGGCATGCTCCGGCTGCTGGGCCAGGATTTGCCGGTAAAGCCGCTCGGCCTCACGCAACTGCCCGGACTGGTGGTGCTGCATTGCCAGATCGAAGGTTTGTTGGATGTTGATTTGTGCCATGAGCGCGGCAATCTTATACAGCCATTCGCCCGCCGCCACGAGTTGACTCAGTCTGCCGGCCAAGTCAAACGCGTTTTACCCTGTTGACGCGGTGTTGCGGCGTTTCTAGTGATCGGGAAGCCGCTCGGGCTGTAGGCTGGTCGGGATCGTCGGCAGGTAAAGCCCATCGTCGCTTGAACCCCGCAAATCCGCGCCTTCGGATTACTACAGATAGAACACGTCATCAACACGGAAATGGGGATGAAAAGACGGGTGTCGCCAGCCTGACCCATCTTTTTCCCTGACCCCGATGGCGGACAAAATTGCTTTCAGCGGAGCGAATCGGGGTCAAGGTGGAACCGTCGGAGAAGGGGACCCGTGTACTCACGGGGTAGCACCTTGAGGCCGATTCGTGGAGCGTACAATATCGGAATTGGGGGCAGGGAATTCGACCCGAACAGGCACGCGGCATTTCATACCGACCGCCTTTGGCTGTCTATTCAGGTCGATTGAGGAAACTGCTGCGAATCCGCATAAAATGTGGTACGCTTAGAGCGTTCGATACGCAAAGAGAGGAACTGTACGTGGCCACTGTAAAGATTCCTGACGAAACCTTAGCACGGCTGCAAGCCGCCGCCGCCGCGCGCCATGTTTCCCTTGAAGCCTATCTCGACGAAATGGCGGCAACTGACGCCAACGGCAAGCATGGGTCTTTTGCACAATTCCACAAGAGCACCCCTGCCGAGCGTGCCGCGGCGGCGGATTCCATCCGCAAGCTAGCAAGCCAAGTTAAAGGCAAAGGCACCATCAAGGAATTGATCGCCGACAAGCACGCCGGGCACAAATACTAAGATGCCGATTGTAGTGGATTGTTCCGTCGCCGCCGCTTGGGCGCTCGTTGACGAGCGAACGGCGTGGACCTCGGCGGCATTGCAAGCTGCGACAGTCGAGGGAGCTATCGTCCCGTCGCTGTTTTGGTACGAAATAAGAAACATCCTCGTCGTGAATGAACGACGCGGACGAATCGAGCCGAGTCAATCCGCCCGATTTCTCGCGGATGTTGATCCACTGACGGACATTGACCTAGCACCCGTCGAATCGGACCTTCTTGCGTTGGCCCGCACGCATAATCTGACTGTCTATGACGCCAGCTATTTGGAATTGGCGAGCCGTTTGGGCCTGCCGCTCTGCACTCTCGACACGCAGTTGATCCAAGCGGCCCCGAAAATCGGCGTCGCCGTCTGGCAGCCATAATCCCCGCCATTCTGAAAATCTTCTGGCTAACGTGAAAGATTTGGGCCTTTCGACGCAATAGGTATATAGCGTGTTCTGCGGCCACAGGCCGCATTCGACAATCAAATACAATCAACGCACGCGCGGTCACGACGTATGGACCCGCGCGAAACCTTTTTACGGGAGTTTCCATGTCAACGGTTTTGATCCAAAATCGCGGGCCAGATAATCCGCCGCAGTTGCTGACCCTCGCTATGATTCGGCAACACTACGTGCCGATTGCCGCTCGCACGCTCTTTCGGATGATTTCTTCGGGCCGATTTCCAAAGGCCGATATCGGCATCGGTGGTAAAATACGCTTATGGAAGCGTGAAACCATAGAGGCATGGATCGCCGCAAACGCCGGGTAAAATGCGTCCAGTGTTCGCCATAGTTTTTCCGAAGGCAGGAATTATGACTTCCATTCAGACCGAAGGCCGCTGGCTTGAAGTGCAAAAACGGATCAAGGTAATTCGTCACGGCAAACGCGTTGTCCGACGGGTGGAGCTTCAATGCTGGTATGGCCGTCTAAAGGCGAATGGCCACTGGAAATGGTTCAAGCTGTTTACGGATCGGCGAGCATCGCAACAGCGGTGGAATGAAATCGTCCGCGACCATGAATTGCATGAAGCGGGGGTCATCACACCGCAGATGGATTCGGCACAAAAGCCGCTGTCGCAACACGTCGCGGAATATTTGGAGGAAATCAAACGCACCGTAACTGATGAGCATTTCCGGATCGTCCGGTACATGCTACGGCGTTTCATAGACCTGGCGGGGTGGAAATCTTTAGCGGATGTGAATCCACAAGCCGCGTCCCGCGTGCTGTCCGCATTGCAAACTCAAGGCAAAACCGTCGCCTATACCAATCAATATCTGACTCGCGTAAAGGCATTTCTCAATTGGTGCGTCCCGGATCGGCTACTGGCTAATCCATTGGTCAAATTGAAGCGAGGAAACGTGAAGAAGGCTGTGAAACGGCGTGCCCGCCGTCCTCTGACGGAACACGAGCTGGCTACGCTGCTGACGACTTGCCCACCTTCTCGTCGGCTCAAATACGCATTCCCGGCATTCACCGGGCTTCGGCGTAAGGAGCTTGAGGACGTGCGTTGGGCTGATCTGCATCTGGATTCGCTTATCCCGATCCTTCAGCTTCGGCCTGAACAAACCAAAACCGGCGAAGCAACCGCCCTGCCGCTGCATGCGTATCTTGTGCAATCGTTGCAGGCGATCACGCCGGGAATGCCGGAAGCAAGGCTGTTCCGCTGTCTGCCGGAAGGCCGAACGATGCTGCGGGACTTGACCACGGCGGGCATCAAGCAATCGGATGCCAGTGGGCGCCGGGCCGATTTCCACGGACTGCGGCACACGTTTGCCAAGCGACTCGATGCGACCGGATGCAGTCACGCCACGCGCCGTGCATTGATGCGGCATGTGAGCGGGGACCAGACGGATGGGTACACACTTGCCCGCGTATCCGAGATGTACGAAGCAATAAAACGACTTCCTGCGCCGGATTTTGCGCCGGACCAAGCATTGGCGATCAACGCAACCGCCGGATCGGCGGATGGTTCGGGCAATAATCAGGTGGACATGAGGTGGACACGTGGTGGACACGGAGCGACTTCGACCGGCAGCCATCCGGCACCGGCAAAACTGCCGATAAATGCTCAAAATCCCCCGGAAAATCCGGTGATTTTCACACAACGGCAGGCATCGGAAGCCACTGACTTGCTTCGGCGTGAAAACCGCGATAGCGTGCTAAAAACGAGCCCGCGTAGCTCAGTTGGATAGAGCGCTGGTTTCCTAAACCGGAGGTCTCAGGTTCGAATCCTGACGCGGGTAGTGACGTTCGAGATCCCCCTCATCGACATCAAAATATCCAGCAAATAACTATAACAAGCCCATTATTTCAACAAAAATGAGGTTCTCGAGATTTTTTACAAACACATTGCTGCCATTTCGAGTAATGTAATCGGTGAGTAGACAAATGTAATCAGTTTTCCCGCCCTGGATTGGTTTTTCGGCACTGAGAGAGGAGAGCGAGCGATGCGATCTGTGGTTTCTGTCCCGCATCATCAGAAAGTTCTTCGAACCACGAAATTAAAACGTGCTGTTGTTGAGACGCTGGAAGAGCGGACGTTGCTCTCGACCGTGGCGGGGCTGGATTACAGCTATTACCAGGGGGCCTTTACTTCGCTGCCGAATTTTTCCTCGCTGACGGCTATAAAAACGGGCGTGACGCACAACGCTGATATTTCAATTCGAAACGTCGATACGAATTACGCGTTTAATTGGAATGGGATGATCGACATCACCACGGCGGGTTTGTACACGTTCTATGCCGCTTCGGTTGACGGAAGCGAAATCTCCATCGACGGGTCAACTGTTGTGAACAATGACGGTATACATGCTTACCAGGAACAGAGCGGGAACGTGAATCTGTCGGCGGGGTTGCACTCCATCGGCATCGAATATTTCGAGGCCAGCGGGGCGCAGGAATTGACGGTGAGCTACGCGGGGCCGGGGATTGCCAAGGAAGTGATTCCCGATTCCGTGCTGTCGTGCACCGCGCCGGCGGTGGTGGATGTGAGCAGCTTCGGGGCCGTGGGCAACGGCGTCACCAACGATGCGACCGCGATTCAGAACGCCATCAACGCGACGCCCGATGGCGGCACGCTGGATTTTGACGCAGGAAAAACGTATCTGCTGGGGACTGGGCTGAACATTTACCGCCCGATCAACATCGAAGGCAACGGCGCGACGCTGCTGCTGGATACTTCCGCGTATCCAAACAACAACCAGATTTATTATTCCAGTCCATTGGCGTCTACGGCTTACACGTGGACGGGGGCGGTTGCGTTTGGTCAGGATTCGTTCAGCGTGCCGATCTCCACGAATACCTTGCTGCCGGGGGACACGGTGTTTCTGCAGCTTGGCACCGATCCGAACGATTCGACGCAGCCGAATTACGCGGCCGTTTGCCAGGTGATTTCCAATACCGGGTCGGTGGTGACGCTGAGCGCGGGTTTGCCCGCCGCGTATGCGAATTATGAGGCATCGTTCAACCAGGGCAGTTTGTCCAACAGCATTCAACGCATCACCGATGTCATTCAGAACGTCACGGTGCAGGATTTGAATTTTAATTTTGTGAGCGGAACGACGCCCGATGCACAGCTTTGGCTGACGATGGCGCGGAATGTGACGCTCAATAACCTGACGGGAACGGCGACCATCCTGGGCAACCTTGTCGATTCGGAAAATGTCACGCTCAGCAATTCCAGCGCGACGCTGGATAAGCTCACCTCGTCGGCGGGACGACTGGTGACCGGCTGGCAGGATGACAACCTGACGATCACCAATTGCGTCGCCAATGATTCCTACGATTCGCCCGTGGTATTCCTGGAAAGCTGGGCGCGGAACACGGCGATCAACAATTTGCTGGTGAACCAGACGTTCTCGGGGACGACCTCGCAGGATGTGTTCCACTTCACCGGGGACAGCTACGGAACGTATGCGGACAACATCACGATCGACAACAGCAGCGAGGTGAATCTGGTTTTGAGCGGCGGCCAGTACGCGAATTTTTCGTTTGGAACGGTGACGATCAGCGGCGCGATTAAATCGGCGCCGCTGTGGGAGATCGAGGACCTGATTACCGGGGGCGCGAGTTACAACCAGGCGGACACGATCACTTCCGCGCCGTCGCCGGTGACGATCAAATCGAACTGGTCCGGTCACCAGGTCGCGCTGTGCAGCGGCGTGGTGGAGGCGGTGACGTTCACCCTCACAAGCTGGAGCGGGGAAAGTTCGATCATCGTGTCGGCAAGCGGCGGCGGTGGATTTGACCTGACCCCATCGAATCTCCCGGCCGGGACGACCACGACGTTCGACCAGTTTTACGGGACCGATTATCCGCTGAATGCCCCCACCACACCGAACAAGATGTTGTCGTTTTACACAAGCACGGTGCCGGCCGGGACGCAGCTGAGCTGGAGCATCACCTATTACCAGCAACCGATGGAGGCGACGGCACCCACCGCGACGCCGGTGATGGGCAGCTCCAACCAGTTCAACCTGTCGGTGCTGGGGGCCGATCCGTATGGTGAATCAGCCCTGACGTATACCTGGGCGGCGGCGTCGGTTCCCAACGGGGCGACGGCGCCGGCTTTCTCGGTCAACGGCACTAACGCGGCCAAGAATTCGGTCGCCACGTTTTTCCAGATCGGAACGTACACGCTTTCGGTGACGATCACCGATCCGGATCACCTTTCGATCAGCCCGACAGTGAATGTGATGGTGAATATTGCGCTCGCGAGCGCGGCCAGCGCCACGGTTAATACGGTTACTGGGAAAACCGCCGCCCTGTCGATGCTTGCCAACGATTCGGCCGGTGCATCGGCACTGACTTACACCTGGACGGTTTCTGCGGTCCCCAACGGAAATGCGCCGCCTCCGGTATTTTCGGACAATGGAACCGCCACGGCCGCGAATATGACGGCGACGTTTTTCCAAGCGGGGACGTACACGCTCATCGGCACGGCCACAGATCAATCGGGGAACGCCGTCAGCAGCACGGTGAACGTCGTCGTGAGCCCAATCGTCACGCAGATGTATATCCAGCCGGGAAATACCAGCGCGACCCTCGGCTCGCCCGTGGCTTATTCAGTTTTGGCGCGCGATCAGTACAGCAATCCGATCTCTTCGCCGAGCGTGATGTGGTCGGCAACCGGGGGAACGATCACCAGTGGCGGCGTTTACACGCCGACTTCGGATGGGACTTTCAGTATCACCGCGGTGAGCGGCAGCTATACCGCGATCACGGGGGTGACGGTCACGGGAAGCTCATCGGCGCCCAGCGTCCCGGCGCCGCCGGTGACTGGATCGAGCGGCACCGGCAGTTCGAGCGGATCGACCCCCTCAACGGGTACGACGACTTCAACCGGCACAACGCCGGCGAGCGGTAAGCATCTCACGAAGAAGGAACGCCGCGCCGCGGCGGCAGCCACTCTGGCAGCGGATGACTCCACATCGACCCCTTCGGCATCGACGACCGATGATGACACGCTCGATCCGAAGCCTGCGCGGAAACATCGCAAATAGTTTACAGTAGCGGCCGGGCTTGCCCGGCACGCGCCCCGCAAGCGGGGCCGCTAAAACAAAAAATCTCAACCTGACCCACTCCTGGTTCAGGGCATGAATTCAATCGCCGAGCACGCCGAGGCGCCGAGAGCGCCGAGAAATACTTGCAGTTCTCGGCGCTCTCGGCGCCTCGGCGATCTCGGCGCTTCAATTCGGTTGGAATGAAAGAATTGATCCGAAAGATCGAAAATGTCGGGAGTACCGGGCGAGGGGGTAGATGGGTTACAATGTTTTCCGCGCTAACCGGCAGGGAGGCCCATGTCTGTTCCGAGCAGTGTTCTGGATTTGATCGGCAACACGCCGATGCTGCGCATCGGGTCGTTTGATACAGGGCCGTGCACGCTGCTGCTGAAGCTGGAATGCCAGAATCCGGGGGGATCGATCAAGGACCGGATCGGGCGGTCGATGATCGAAGCGGCCGAGCGCGAGGGGAAGATTTCGCCGGGGTCGACGCTAGTTGAAGCGACGGCGGGAAATACCGGGCTGGGGCTGGCGCTGGTGGCGGCGAGCAAGGGGTATCGGCTCATACTCGTTATTCCCGACAAGATGAGCCAGGAAAAGCTGGCGCATCTGCGGGCGCTGGGGGCGAGCATCGTGATGACGCGGTCGGATGTGGGTAAGGGGCATCCCCAGTATTACCAGGATTTGGCGCAGCAGATCACCGAGCAGACGCCGGGGGCATATTACATCAATCAGTTCAATAACCCGGCGAACCCGCTGGCGCACGAGCAGACAACGGGGCCGGAAATCTGGGAGCAGACCGAGCATAAGCTGGACGCGATGGTGTGCGGGGTGGGCTCGGGCGGGACGATCACGGGGCTGAGCCGATATTTTGCGAAGGTCTCGCCGAAGACGGAGATGGTGCTGGCCGATCCGCAGGGGTCGGTGCTGGCGGAATATATCCGCACGAAGAAGGTTGGGGTGGCGGGCTCGTGGCTGGTGGAGGGAATCGGCGAGGATTTTATTCCGGCGATCGCTGATCTGAGCCGGGTTTCGCGGGCATACAGCATTCCCGATGCCGAGGCGTTCGCGGCGGTGCGGGCGTTGCTGAAGCAGGAGGGGATTCTGGCCGGGTCGAGCACGGGAACGCTGCTGGCGGCGGCGCTGCGGTATTGCCGGGAGCAGACGACCGCCAAGACGGTGGTGACGCTGGCGTGCGACACGGGGAGCAAATATCTCTCGAAGGTGTACAACGATTTCTGGATGGCGGACCAGGGGATGGCGGGCCGGACTTCATCGGGGGATTTGCGGGATTTCATCAGCCGGCCGTTTCGCGAGGGGGCGGTTGTTGCGGTCAGTCCGGACGATCCGTTGACGGTCACTTACGCGCGAATGCGGCTGTACGATGTCTCGCAGCTTGCGGTGATGGAGAGCGACAAGCTGGTCGGCATCGTGGATGAAGGCGATCTGCTGCTGGCGGTTCGGCGCGGTGAATCGGCGTTTGATCGGCCGGTGCGCGAGGTGATGACGAGCAGCATCCGCACGATCGACCCGCGCGCCCGGCTGGACGAGCTGATGTCGATTCTGGATTCGGGGCTGGTGGCCGTTGTGAGCGATGGCAGCGGGTTTCACGGGATCATCACGCGGATTGATGTGCTTAATTTTCTGCGCAAGGAGCACAGGAAGAAGAAAGAAATCCCATGAAATCGAACGAGAAGCTGCCGCGAAATCAGGTGATACCAACAAAGGGACCGCGTCCGCATTTTGGGACGCGGGTGATTCATGCCGGGCAGATGCCCGATCCTACCACCGGCGCGGTGATGCCGCCGATCTATACAACCAGCACGTACAAGCAGGATTCGCCGGGCGTGCACAAGGGGCTGGATTATGGGCGGAGCCATAATCCCACGCGGTGGGCGTTTGAGCGATGCGTGGCCGACCTGGAAGACGGGACGATCGGGTTCGCGTTTGCCTCGGGTCTGGCGGCGATCGCGGCGGTGCTGGAGCTGCTGGAAGCGGGGTCGCACATCATTGCGGGGGATGATCTGTATGGCGGGACGTTTCGACTGTTTGAGCGCGTGCGGCGGCACAGCGCGAATCTCGATTTTTCGTATGTCGATCCGGCCAACCTGGCGACAGTCGAGCGAGCCATCCGGCCCAATACGCGGATGATCTGGGTGGAAACGCCGAGCAATCCGCTGCTGAAGCTGGCGGATTTATCGGCGCTGGCGAAGGTGGCGCGGAAGCACAAAATTCTGGCAGTGGCGGACAATACGTTTGCGACGCCATTTATTCAGCGGCCGCTGAACCTGGGGTTCGACATCGTCGTTCACAGCGTGACGAAATATTTGAACGGCCACAGCGACATGATCGGCGGGATCGCGGTGGTGGGAGAAAACGCGGAGCTTTCGGAGCGATTGGGATTCCTGCAAAACTCGGTGGGCGGAATCTCCGGGCCGTTCGACAGCTTTCTGGCGCTGCGGGGCGTGAAGACACTGGCGCTGCGCATGGAGCGGGCGAGCGCCAGCGCGCTGGAGATCGCGAAATTCCTGGAGAAACGGCCGGAAATCCAGCGGGTGTTTTATCCGGGGCTGCGCAGCCACCGGCAATATGATCTGGCGCGGCGTCAGATGGCGACGGGCGGCGGGATGGTCAGCGCCGTGCTGAACGGCGGATTGCGAAAAGCGCGGCGATTTCTGGAGCGATGCGAGCTGTTCACGCTGGCTGAGAGTCTTGGCGGCGTTGAGAGCCTAGTGGAACATCCGGGACTGATGACCCATGCCAGTATTCCGGCCAAACGGCGCGCGGAAATCGGCATTGATGATGGGCTGGTGAGGCTTTCGGTAGGGATCGAAGACGTCCGGGATCTGATCGCGGACCTGGAAAATGCATTGGTCGGGACCGGGGCGAATACTGCGCAAAACTCCAAAAAAATGGGGAATCGGTAACGCCGCCAAGATGATTGCTTTCTTAAAATGCCGCTAATCATTCGCTAACACTCCTCTCCTAGCCTTTCGGCTGCTTCGAACAGACAAGGAAAACTATGATGGATCGCTGTGGGCGGGATCGTGATGGGTTCACGCTGGTCGAACTTCTTATTGTAATTGGTATTATCGCGCTTTTGATTGGTATTTTATTGCCCGCTTTGAACAAGGCGAGGACGGCGGCGCAGGCGGTTCAATGCGCCAGCAACCTGCGTCAATGGGGCATGGGCCTGCAGATGTATGTGGACCAGAACCAGGGGCTTTTGCCGTTCAAAGGGCCGAAGGGAATTGACCAGACCACGGACGTGATTGGTCCCGCCGGCGGCGCTCCGCTGGGGGTGGCTGATCCGTCGATCTGGTACAACGCCCTTCCTCCTCTGACGGGTATGAAGACTTATTACCAGATGATGCTCGATCAGCAGAATGGGGTGGCTCCGTTGCCCGGCTTCGGCGCCAACAGCCTTTTCATCTGTCCTTCCGCAACCGGCGATGGAACCAACGACTCGAATGCGAACGGCGGCGATGTGCTTGCAACCAATGGGCAGGGATTCATGTACTGGATGCAGGATGGCAATGCCGGCTCGAAGGTTGCGGCGACCAACGAGCTTGCGGGCGCGAAGGGTTCTTCCGCAACGATATTTGAAGGGGAAATGAACCTTTCCTATGGCTTCAATTCCCAGCTTCTTTCGGCTTCCACGCTGTCGCTTTCAAAAACATCACCGATCAAAATGAGCCAGCTTCGGCCCGGGCAGTGCATACCGATCCTGATGGATAAAATCATGAACCCGGGGGAGTACCTGATCCAGCCGATCCAGCAGATGGCGAAAAATTATACGTTGATGCAGAAGTATGTAACGGCTCAGGGGTCGAGCAATACGATGGATTTGAGCCAGACGCTGGTGGATGTGAAGCGTCTGGGAGCGAGGCATGCCGGCGGGCCGAATATTTTGTTCTGCGACGGCCACGTGGAAAACTTCACGTGGACGCAGGCGCAGGGGCCGAACGTGGGGAACGGCGACTGGGACATCAACTGGCCGGGGCGGATCATCTGGTCGCCGTTCGGGCCGGATTATTATTAATGATTGTTTTTCAGCATCCGTGTCAGCAGAGTTGGTTTTGCAGCCTGCAGGATATGGAAAATTCCCCACGGCGGCGCCGTGGGCGTTAGGGGCTGGGGGAGGGTTTTGAAAAAGTCTCTTGGCTAATTCAATAGACGTTCTTTATGCAATATTAACGTCACCCTTTCCTGACCATATCAGTCGCCCGCTATTGTTCCGATCCCCAATGGGAGACGGTCTCGACGGGCAGCGAGCGGTCCCACTGGTTTTCAAACCACTAATTCCTCTACATCCGAGGAACGGAGAAGGTGCAATGAGCGGAAAGAGAATCGCCAGGAATCGAGGTCCCCTCTTCTTTGCGGCTGCTGCGGCCGTGGCGGGTCTTTCGGCGGCGAATGTCTTTGGGCAGGCTGTTGTCGACTACACCTCGGGATCGGTCACACAGAATTTCAGCACGCTCAGCGGCACCGGCGACGCGGGTGCGACCGGCGCCAACGGCACCGTTGATATTGCCAATTCGGCGTTCGGCAGCGGCGGCTCGGCGATGGCCGGCTGGTACTACTACGCGCAGACAAAGAATGTCTATGTGGTCGATACCAACGGGCAGACGGGTTCGGCCTCGACGGGCGGACTGTATGCCTACGGAACCGGCGGCGCCGTCAGCGCGATGGGCCTGCAAACCACCAGCGGCTCCGGCAACGAAACGATCGCACTGGAACTGGTGAACACCTCCGGCTCCACGCTCAATTCGTTCAATGTCTCGTTCGATGATGCCACGTACCATTACGGCAGCACGGCCGGCGCGTCCAAGACATTGAATTTTGACTACGACGTGACTTCCGCGGGCGCGGCAAATCCATCGGTGATTCCGACGACGGGATTGAGCACGACCGGTTTGAATTACACGGCAACCAATCCCACGCCGGACACCTACAGTTCCAATGGCGAGTATGAACCGGGCGCCAACCTCACGGCGGAATCAGCAACGATATTCGGCAGCGGAGGCCTCAACTGGCAAAACAATGACGTGCTCTGGCTGGAATGGGTCATTTCAACGTCTTCGGCACAATCACCGGGTATTGGCCTCAGTAATTTCAGTTTCAGCGCCTCATCGGCTTCGACCCCAAGCGTCACGTGGGCCACGAACACCGGGGCGTGGGATACGAGCCATACCAATTGGACGGGGAATGCGACGACTTATGCTGACGGCGATGCCGTCACCTTCGCGAGCAGCCTCATCGCGAGCAGCACGGTGACGGTGCAGGGGGCGGGCGTGTCTCCGTCGAGCATGACGATCAACAATACGACGGGTTTCAAGTACACCTTCGCAGGCGGGTCCATCAACGGAAGCGGCGGACTGACCAACACGGCCGGGACGACGGAGTTGGCGGCGGCAAATTCATACAGCGGCGGCACGACCATCAATGGCGGAACGCTGATCGCCGATGGCGACCAAACCCTCGGCAGCGCCACCGGGGCGATTACGCTGGGCGGGGGCGGCACGCTGCAGGCCGGCGCGGCGATCGGCTCGGCCGCCACGCCTTCGCAGCGAAGTATCACGGTCAACCCCGGCGGCGGCACGTTCAACACCAATGGGTTTAACTCGGTGACGTCCGGCGGCGCGTCGATCAATGATTCGTTCACCGTCGCGGGTTCCGGCGGGTTGGAAATCGACGGGCCGATGACTTTCACCGCCAACGGAGCGCTGAATATTCATTCGGGCGCAACCGTGACGATCGGAAATTCCGGCACCATCTCCCAGATCAACAGTTCCAATTACGATGGCACGCTTTTGGTCACAGGCACGCCGCGGCTGAATGTCGGGGATCCCACGGGCTCCGCGGCGGTCATCAGCAGCAATCTCGGCACGGGCAAAATCGAAATTGCCAATGGCGGAACGACGCAAAGCGTTACGACGACCGGCACCACGATGGTCACTTACACGACCTACGACACCGGCGTCGCGATCACCAACGCGGCGAGCAACAGCGGCGGTGAAATCAATGTGCCGATTATGCTGAACAGCGGCGGGCAGGCGTTCACGGCGGCAAATGTCGCCAACGCCGATCCCACCTGCGTAGGGAACTTTACCGTCACGTTCGGCGGCACGACTTCGGGAGATGGGCTGGTCATCAACGGCGTGATCTCGGGCAATTCGGACGTTAACTTCGCAAACGCGCAAAACGACGCCGGCGGCGGCGCGGGATCGCTGGTGCTGGGCGCGGCCGAGACATACACGGGGACTACGCTGGTCAACACAGCGGGCACCGTTTTGCTGGATGTGCCGGATACTCTGCCGACAACGACGGATGTGATCTTCGGTACGGTCGACACCGCGGAGGGCCACGGGACGACCATCGATCTTGAGGGCGCCGTCCAGCAATGGGATTCGCTCTCGAGCGGGGAGTTTGGAAAATCATCCGATGAACTGATCACCAACTATGGATCCAACCCCGCAACGCTCATCATCGGGGGAAATCCGAATGCGGTTACTCCCTCCAATAAGTTCAAGGGCACCATCAGCGATGGCGTTGGCGGCGTCGCATTTGTGATGGATGGGCCGAACACGATCGGACTGTCGGGCACCAATACCTACTCTCTCGGCACCACGCTCAGCGGAGGAACGCTCCAGAGTTCAAACGACACTAATCTCGGTAACCCGAACAGCACGGTGACTTTCAATGGAGGCACTTTGGGAGTCACCGGCACGATCACGAGCCCTTATCTGACCAGCCGGCCGATTACGGTGACGGCAAATGGAGGAACCATCGATGTGGAAAGCACCACTTCGTACACGCTGAGCAACAGTCCGGCGATCAACTGGGGCGGAACGCTGACCTTCACGGATGCTGGCGCGGCGGCGATCTCGCAAAGCGGCGGAACGATTTCGGTGTCGCCGGGCGCTTCGCTGGGGGTAGCGGCGGGAGCAAACCTTACGGTCAACGGGACAACGGACCCCTTCACGGACACGAGCAATTCATCCAACCACGTCGCGGTGGTGAACAACGGGTCGCTCACCGTTGCCCAAGTCAATTCGTCAATCGCCAGCATCAACGGCGCCGGTACGCTGACTGTTGGCGATGGGGTGAACAGCAACACGCTTCAGATCGCGCAAGGCAGTAATTCGGCGGGAAACACGGTTGGGTCGCTGTCGATTCTCGGGAACTCCACGCTGGACATCACCAACAACACGCTGATCATCAATTACGGTAGCGGGAGTGATCCGATCAACTCCATCGCGGCGTTGATCGCCCAAGGTTACAACAATGGAACGTGGACCGGGGCGGGAATCACGTCCACGACCGCGCAGAGCAACGCCGGCAGTTATGGGATCGGGTATGCCGATTATTCGCCGACGTACAATCCGGCGGGGTTGTCGTCGGGTCAGCTTGAGATCACCTATACGCTACTCGGCGACGCGAATCTGGATCACAAAGTCAACGGTGCGGATTTCACGCTGATGGCCGCTAACTTCAACGATTCGGTGACCAACGGCTGGGACTTGGGCGATTTCAATTATAGCAACAGCGTCAATGGCGATGATTTCGTGCTGCTGGCGGAAAACTTCAACGATTTCGCCAGTCAGTCCGCCGTTTCTGCGGCCGATCTCGCCGCCCTGGACGCGTTTGCGGCGGCCAATGGAATCTCGCTGACGAGCGTTCCGGAGCCGGCGTCGATGGGCCTGCTGGCAATGGGAGCCATCGGCCTGCTGCACCGCCGACGGCGAAGGCAAAGCCTTTTCAGTTAGAAATCATGCTCAGGTTATGGCGGGGACGGAGAAGGGGTTTGAAAAGATATTGAGAAATGGTCCGGGCAAGTGTTTCAAAACTCGCGGGCTTATGAATGAACTGGTTGCAACCGACGTGGAGACACAAGTCTCCGATACAGTGCTCCGGCGATCCGCTCAGGGCGATAATTGGACCGCTGAAACCGCCGGTCCTGATGAGGCGAGTTGCCTCCATTCCGTTCATGAACGGCATTTGAATGTCTGTAAAGATAATGTCAAAAGCGAGCCCGCAGTGGGCGGCCATGCGCACGATTTCGACCGCTTCGGCCCCATGGACGGCAGTGGTGATGTGTCCACCCATGCCGCTGAGAGCCATGCCGATTGATTTGCGAAACTCTTGAGCGTCATCAACCACGAGACCGCGCCAGAATCTGCAGCCGCGAGTGTCCATTCCGCGATTCGGGGTTTTCGAAAACATCATACTGCCCACCGTAATGATCGATCGCACACGTCCGATTACGAAAGTAGTATCGGAATACCGATTGCGGCCGAACATGGGTGGTTCCACCCAGTCGCGTCAATACTTCCCGTTCCGGCAATGGTGTGGAGGCGATTGGGCTCGATATGACCATTTGAATGGCTGCGCCTATGTCGCATCATCTTGCGGCATGACGATGAGGCGATGCATGAGTCGGATCGCATCGCCGCGTCCAGACCTTGGTATATTCGGCCCCGAAGAAAAGGCTGAAACAAGAGTAGTAAATCCAGGTTAATACCACCACCAACGATCCGGCAGCGCCATATATATTGTTGATGCGGGCATATTTGAAATAAATCGCCAGCCCAAACCGGCCGGCACTAAAAAGGATCGTGGCGATCACCGCCCCGTGCCAGACGTTTTTCCATCTCAGTTGCACCTCAGGCAGAAACCTGAATATGGCGGCGAACAGCGTGAATTCCATCGTCCAGGAAATCGTGATACCGGCGAGGTAGGCCGGCCAGTGACCGACCTCGGCGACCCGTTGCTGGACGGCCGTGTGAATTCCGCTGATGAACATGGACAAGACCAGTAGAAAGCCAAGGCAAAAGACCATCGCCAATGACAGGAGACGCGCGCGGATAAGTGTAAGAACCGCATGTTCTGCGCGGTTGGTCTTGTGTGCCTTGACTTCCACGTCCCAGATGCTGTTCATTGAATTCTGCAACTCAATGAAGACGCTGGTGGCGGAGAATAGCAATACAACAGTGCTGATTACCGTTGCCAGATAGCTTGTGCTCTGGTTGGCGTTGCTTTGGATGATTGGCTTGATTGCATCCGCCGCCTGCGTGCCCATCAGGTTTGCGGTCAGTTTGATGATCTGTTCGCCGGCAAATCGCCCGGCGTGGGCGATTCCCATCACCCGAGTGACGATGACCAACAGCGGCGCCAGGGACAAGACCGCATAAAAGGAAACCGCCGCCGAGAGCCGCAGAGCGTTGTCCCGGTACCATTCCAATGCGGCTGTTGTAAAAAGCAACCCGATCAATGCCAGCCGGGATATTGCTCGTTGCCGAAAGGTTCTGCGGTCGTTGCGCCGGCCCTGAGCCATGTCCCGAGACTCCTCGAAATACCTGTACCAGCCGTTGCGCGGGTGTCGTTGCGCATCCTGCGTTGTCCGCTGGCTGATATGCGCCATTTATACCGCATAGCGATTTGTCAGACAGGCCCTAATTTAATTCTTAAGTTTGGGTCGTCAGGTTTCGGCTCGGCTGTTGAAACTTCCGGCGGGCACGTTGCCGGAAAGCAGGAACACCTGCACCATGGTGCCGCTCGTGAATACCTGAACGATGGCGCCAGTCTTTGGCTCCACTTCCGCACTGGCTTCGCGCACCTCCATTCCGGTAATGCGCTTGATTTCCTGCCGCAGCGTATCGGAAGCGTTAAGAAACAACTGCCGGTGGAATTCCTGAACCTTGGCCGCCCCTCCCGGACTTTGTGCCACCGCCTGCTCGGCTGGCGACAACGCATCGTGCAGCGTGACCACCAGCGTATCTCCCGTGAGCACCACGCTCACTGATTTTGGCGCATGGCCGGTCCGTTGCCGCTGGAATGCAGCAGCCGCTTGAGCGATCTGTTCTGCCATCGTTTGACTGGAATTATTCATCTCATTCATTTCTGGCGGTCAATACCGTCCGGAGGCAAAAGACACGACATAATTAAGGATTTGGAAAGCGTTAAATTATGTCGGCTTACTCTGCAACCGGCCCCCCCGGCGAAATGGGGCTGCCCTTTACTTAGTCGTCCGACGACTTGTATCTATTCATCCGTGCGGTCGCTAACGAACATATTCTTTCGGGCGTTCGATTCGCAAACCCTATTTTTTTTTCGTCTCACGGAACAACGGCGATCCAGTCAGGGCGAAAATCACGACTTCTTCACCGGTCATTGTGCTTATGTCGTGATGCATGCTTAACACGCTTACTCCGGTAATCTCCAGTACCATCGCCTCCATGGTCGAGCGCGCCGTCTCAATCAAATGACTCCGCACCTGCTTGAGCAGATCCCTGCCTTTCTCGGCCGGGAGAGTTCTGACGAGATGCTGCTCGGCGGAGGTCAAAACGCCGCTGAGGCGAATGACAAGCAGATCATCGATCAAGTAAGCGTGAACGTCGCTGGGCCCGCGCCCCATGAATTCCATCTGGAAGCGACTCATGCTCTGACAAATCGCGGCTTCAAGTTCGCCCTGGGTTTTCATCGGTCCGGTTCCTCATTCGACGCCGGTTCAAATCGCACCGAATAAAGTACGAGCGTCGGCCGATTGCGGCCTGGAACACGGGATTTCACGGATATTATCATCGTGTCAAACAAGCGAGATCGGTCAGGCAACGATTCATTCCATCACCGGCGCGCGTGCGCGGGCCTTCTCCATAAAGCTGGTGCGGCAGCCGCGAAGAAGTTCTGTTTTTCATTTTCAAAGGACCACGTGTTAGAGGACAACGGTCGCCCAAAAGAGCTGAACACACAGCGTATTTAACTCTTTCACTGTTCAGGCGCTCATGCGGACAATGGCCTCCTTAAGCGTTGTAAAGTTAATCGGTTTGATCAGATGCATCTCAAAGCCCGCCTCACGGCTCCGACGCAGATCTTCTTCCTGGCCCAACCCGCTAATGGCAATGCCGCGAATTGATTTCCGGGATTTCAATTCCTCCATGATTTGAGCGCCGCAACCATCTGGGAGTCCCAGGTCGGTTACGAGCAAGTCGAACGGCTCTGCTTCTCCAATGGCGAGCGCCTCCTGCACGCTGCCGGCGCTGGTCACGGCGCAGCCGATGTGTTTAAGGAGGCGTTCCATCACGCGGCGGGTGTCCTCATGATCTTCCACGAATAGAATCCGATATCCTGGCGCGGTGGCATTCTCCGCCGTTTCGGGCAGAGGCCCCGGTTCAACGGGCGTCACCGTTTGCAACTCGACTGCGAACATTGCTCCCAAGTCGGGCCCGTCGCTAGCCGCTGTTATCGTGCCCTGATGCAATTCGACCAGGGATTTTGCAATCGACAGTCCCAACCCCAAGCCGCCATATCGCCTCGTTCGGTCCGTTTGCTCGAAAGCATTGAAGAGGCGGAACAGCATATCGGGCTCAATGCCGATGCCATTATCTCCCACCTCGATGTGCATCCGATCGCCCGCGACATTCGAAGTGCGCACGGTGATGAGGCCCTTCTTCGGCGTGAACTTCGCCGCGTTGGAAAGGAGATTCATGAAGACCTGTTGGAGGCGATCGGGATCGCCCCATACGTCGTGCCGATTGGCCCGCAAGGAAATCGCCGCATCGATCGATTTAGTGTCAATCACGCTTTGGACCATCTCGATCGCGTTGCGAAGCATTTGATGAACATCGACCACCTCAAAGTGCAGGCAGATTTTCTGCCGCCGGATACGGGTCAGATCCAACAGATCGTCCACGAGCCGGGCCTCAAGCTCGAGGTTTCGGCGAATCATGCCGATGTGTTGCAGAAATTCCTGCGGAAGGCCCAACTGCGTTTCCAAATAGCTGATCTCCGCCAAAACCGGCGTCAGCGGCGTTCGCAGTTCGTGCGATAAAACACTGAGAAAATGATCCTTTGCCTTGCTGGCGGCCTCGGCACTCTCTTTGGCTAAACGCAATTCTCTCTGCATGTGTTTTTGCGCCGTGATGTCCCTGGTGCTGGTGGAGAACGCGATCATGCTGCCGCGCGCGTCCTTGATCGGAGAAATAGTCACGGCAACGTCCACGATCCTGCCGCTCTGTGCGATTCGCATCGTTTCAAAATGACCCACCCGCTGCTCAGCCTTGAGCAATTCCAGAATTTTGGGTTCCTCATCCTGGCGATCCAGAGGAATGATTGTGTTGTCGGGGCGACCAACGATCTCAGCGGCCGTGTATCCAAAAATATTTTCGGCGCCGCGATTCCAAGTGCGGATTATTCCATCGAGCGTGCTGCTGATGATTGCATCTTCAGAATATTCAACGATGGCGGCCAGGGCCGATTCCGCCGCGCCATCGTATGCATGCTCATGACCGTGGTTCATCTGCTCAACGATCGGTTCCTTCGCCATTGCTTTGGCGCCTTTAGTTTTCCGCGAGAAATCCATTTGTCCTCCATGCTCGATGCCAGCACGACAAGACGGCAAGCCGTTGCCGTCATTCCGAATTAAAATAAAAAAAGCCGACGCGAGGGAGCACTTTTTAGTGCTCACCCACATCGGCTTACTCATTAACTGGCCGCCCGACCATAGCCGGAATGCCATTTAGTTAGTCATCCGAAAAACTCATTTGTGCCGCTGCGACAGTCCCCATATGTAATTGTTCCGAGCCCGCAATCTACCAACGTAGTAATAAAAATCAAGGCCACTTAAAAATAATCTGTATTAACAATTTCGCGAACGCACGCTCACGCTGACTATTCGCAACTACACTATTTACCAACGGTTATCATGTGGTCACCCATGATTACTCTCTGCGTTTCCCGAGCTCGGGGCCATTGGAAATAAGATTTTTCCCGGTTACATGTTTTGAGCCATCCACGATAACGTAACGAACATCCGGGCTTGGAATGGAGTTGGCCTCATGAAGGAATCATTATGAAGGATTCATTAGTTTATATCGTCGATGATGACCCGGTCGTTCTGGAATCGGTGCGAAACAGCTTGCACTCCGTCGGCATGCTGGTCCATACCTATCATTCGGCGGAGCAATTTATTCCGGATTTCTGCCCTAACAATGCCGCGTGCCTGATCGTCGATCTGCAGATGCCCGGTATGACGGGCATGGAACTCATTGAGTGGTTGAGAGCCCGTCGCATTGAAATGCCGGTCATCGTTCTCAGCGGACATGGCAACATTCCAGCGGTTGTCGAAAGCATGAAACTCGGCGCGGCAGAGTTTCTCGAGAAGCCGGTTGACGATCGCGTCCTGATAACCAGGGTGCGAGAATTGTTACTGTCAGAAACCCTCCGACGCGAGGAACTTGCGGAGATACAGGAGATTCGAGATCGCTTCGCAACACTCACCGGTCGGGAAAAAGAGCTCGTTGAATTGTTGGCCGGCGGATTGTCCAGCAAGCAGATCGCCGCCCGGGTGGGCATCGCCCTCAAAACCGTCGAGAACCATCGATCGCACCTGCTCGCCAAGACCCGTGCCCCTAATGTCGCCAGTCTCGTGCGAATGAAAATGATCGTCGCGGACCATGCGGCTGTTGCATGATATCCGGCTGTCCGGCCGCCTCTGGCGGTTCATTTCAAACCTGCCAGGCCACTTTATGAGGGGAAGCACCTATGCAGCCACTGGGCCCGACCGATTCGATATTACTCCTGGAGCGTCTCACCAGCAGGTCTGGTCGCTGAACGTTGATTGCGCGCTCCCTCGTGGTTAGTCCGATGGCCAATTGAGATGCAGCTACTTGACCGCTCCTTGACCGCTTCGATCTATTCCCTGGGCCAGGGTGGTTGTTCCCCCAGCGAGGCCCTGCTGCCGTCTGACGCTCTGGTCATTGTGATTCAGGACCGCCCTCAAGCCATTGCGGAGCTGCCCGCAGTTCAGTCGCCTACCTACCCTCTTTCAGCAAGTGAATCGTTGCCGGTGAGTCGCCGTCAGGCAGGCAAAGCCTACTCCGAGCAACCCCGAGCCGAAATTTCCATTATTAACGTCTGTGGCTAACAGAAGACGATTTGGAGGCATTGCCTTTTGGAGTATTTTAGAATAACTTCGAGAACTCCGGCAAATGATCGGAAAAAAATAACCTTTCGTCGGAAGACTAAGTGAAGGGCAGCCCGGGTGTAACCGAGCGGCCCGTTGATGAGTATGCCGACGTGATCGACCCCGCCCTGCGGGCATTTGATCACGTCGGTTTTTTTTTGCCTTCGCCGGACCTCGTCACGAAAAGGAAATTGGATATGCACGATCAACTCGGAAATATCACATACGCGGTGAATGAGAAACTTCTCGTCGCCGTGAATGAGAAGCTTCTCGTCCTGGACACGGACCTGCGTGTCATCAACGCCAGCCCGGCATTCTACAAAGCCTTCAAAGTCGAACCGGGCGAGACGCTCGATCGGCACCTCGGGGAACTGGGTGACGGCCAGTGGAATGTCCCCGCTTTGCTGAAACAATTGAAAGAGCTGCCTCCGACACACGGCGAATTCGACGGCTTCGAGGTGCAGCGCGAGTTTCCGGGTCTGGGCCCCAAGACGATGTTGCTCAGTGCCCGGAGGCTATCAAGCGAGGACAATGGAGCCGGAACAATCTTGCTCGCCATCGACGACGTGACCGGCCATCGGAATACCAATGCCGAACTTGCCCAGCAACGTGCCCAATTTGAAACCGCGCTGTCAAGTATTACTGACGCTGTGATCGTCACTGATGCCGAAGCAAAAATAACATTCATGAATCCCACGGCCGAAAAACTTACGGGGTGGCCGCAGAAAGAGGCCTTAAAGAAGGCGCTGGAAGATATTTTCATCATCGTCGACGAACGACTTCACAAACCGGTTGAGGGCCCGGTTCCCCGGGCAATTCGCGACGGCCCGATCACCGGGCTTGCCGGGCTTACAATACTTCTGGCGCGGGACGGCACTCAGCGGCCGATTGATGATAGTGCGACTCCCATTCGAGACAATGCGGGGAAAATCATCGGCGTGGTGCTGATCTTCCGCGCCACTTCAAAACGCCGTCGCACCGAGAAGCGAATGGAAATTTCGGAAGTCCGCTATCGGCGGTTGTTCGAGACGGCGCACGACGGGATCCTCATTCTCGACGCCCAGACGGCCAAGGTTCTTGACGTCAATCGCTTCATGCTCAACCTGCTGCAGTATCCCATTGAGCATTTCCTGGGAAAGGAGCTTTGGGAAATCGGGGTTTTCCATGATGCCGAGGCCAGCAAAGCCGCGATGACAGCGCTGCAGGAGCGGGGCAACATCCGCTACGAAGATCTACCGCTGGTAGACAAAAACGGGAAACATATTCCCGTGGAATTCGTCAGCAATGTTTACAGCGAGGGGGATCACAATGTCATTCAATGCAATATTCGAGACATCACCGAGCGCCGGCGCGTGGCCGAAGAACTCCACAAGGCCAAGACGGAAGCCGAGGCGGCCAACCGGGCCAAGAGCGAGTTCCTGGCGAACATGAGCCACGAAATCCGCACACCCATGACCGCCATCATGGGATTCGCGGACATGATCCTTCAGCCCAACCAGAACGATGCGGGACGCACCGAATGCGTTCAGGTTATACGCCGAAACGGCACATACCTTCTTGAGCTGATCAACGGGATTCTCGATCTGTCCAAAATCGAAGAAGGCCGGATGACCATTGAGAGCATCCCCTCTGAGCTTACGGCGTTGCTGGCGGACATCGTTGCCAACGCGCGTCCCCGGGCGATTGAAAAGGGACTCGAATTCGAACTGATCATTGCATGCCCAATCGCGCGGTTTGTTCGGACCGACCCCCTGCGCCTGCGGCAAATCATGGCCAACCTGCTGGGCAACGCGATCAAATTCACCTCCGCGGGGAAGATCACCGTGACGATATGCTCCGAGCACACTCATGTCCTGCGGATCGAGGTGAGCGATAGCGGCATCGGGATGACCAAGGACCAACTCGAGCGATTGTTCCGCCCTTTCAGTCAAGCCGACGAATCCATCACGCGAAAATTCGGAGGCACGGGTCTGGGTCTCACTATCAGCCGTAAGTTGGCTCGGCTGCTGGGCGGGGAAATTGAAGTGAAATCAAAGCCCGGCGTCGGAAGCACGTTTACTTTGCGGATCGACGTGGGATCATTCGCGGGAGTGGAAATGCTGGCCGATCTAAACGAGGCGATGCTGCCGACCCCAACGCTGACCGATAAGTGGCAGAACATTCCTCTCCACGGCCGAATCCTTCTGGCTGAGGACGGGCGAGATAATCAGCGCCTGATCTCCACGCACCTGCGCGCCTGCGGGGCAGAGGTTGTCATTGCCGAAAACGGGCAGATTGCCGTTGACATCGCGATGAAGAACTCGCTGGACCTGATCCTGATGGACATGCAGATGCCGATTATGGATGGGTACACCGCCACGGCCGAACTGCGCCGCCGGGGGTGTACGACGCCGATCATCGCCCTGACGGCTTACGCGATGGCCGAAGACCGAATGAGGTGCATGGCCAGCGGGTGCACCGAATATCTCAGTAAACCAATAGACCGGGAGGTTCTCTTGAAAACCGTCAGTCAACATCTGCTAAATGCCTCTTCCCCTCGGCTCCCCGAGGCCACCGTCGGCGGCGCCAAAAGTATCTCGCCGGTCGCGGCCACCGCCAAAGGCGCGTCGGGACCGATTACAAGCAGCTTAGCGGCGCGTCCGGGGATGATGACGATTATCACGGAGTTTGTTGATGGGCTGCCCGCCGAGGTTCAGAAAATAAGCGATTCCCTGGAGCACAACGACATGGCTTCGCTGCGGCGCATCGTCCACCAACTTCGCGGGGCGGCCGGCGGGTATGGGTTCGATCCCATCACCAGCCCGGCCACCAAGACTGAAGAATTGATCGACGCCTCCAGCAGCCTGGCGAACATCACCATCGAGATCAATTCTCTAATCGACGTGGTTCGCCGGATCGACGGGTATGGCGAGCGCAAAGCAAATGCCGAGGCAGCCGGTCCATGAAGTCTCTCTGTTCATGCAGCGGCCGATTGCGATATCTGTGCCGCGACTGACACGCGATTGCGACCTTTTTGTTTTGAGTGATACATCGCGTCGTCGGCGCGCTTCAACATCGTTCGATCGTATGTAGCTCCCGCTTCGGCAACGCCACAACTCGACGTAATTGTAAATGAGCTTCCGTGCTGCACGAATGGAATCGCGGCAATGGCGATGCGCATTCGGTCGGCCAGCATTGCCGCATCGACGGCATTCGTGTGCGGCGTGATAATGGCGAATTCCTCGCCGCCATATCGGCAGGCGACGTCCTCGGCACGACAGATCTCGGAGATAACTCCGGCGATCTTTTGCAGCGCATGATCACCAAATGGGTGGCCATAGTTGTCATTGATGGTCTTGAAGTTGTCCACATCAATTAAAATGCAGGCGAGTGGATTGTTAAAGCGGATTCGCAAAGCGATTTCGGCCGCAAGCCGCTGATCGAACATGGCGCGGTTTCCCAGACCGGTGAGGGAATCAATCATTGCTTTCGCTTCCAGCAAATGGATGAGGTGGCTGGTTCGAAGCGAGCCTCGCACGCGCACGTGTAATTCCGCCGCATTAAAGGGTTTAGTGATATAATCCACCGCGCCCAGTTCCAAGCCGCGCACTTTCTCTTCAACAGACGACAGAGCGGTCAGAAAAATGACGGGAATGTCGGCCGTTTCAGGATTGGCTTTTAATTGCCGGCAGGCGTCAAAGCCATCGGTTCCCGGCATGTCAACGTCCAACAGGATGAGATCGGGATGGACGGATGCCGCCAACACCATGCCGTATGCGGCATCGGTGGCGGAGTGAATGTCCACCGGATCATCTACTAGAAGAGCCTTGATGAGCGCATGAATCGGTTTCGAATCATCAATGACCAGAATTTGTCTTTGCATGGTAGTCCTGCCAGGTAACTCTGACAATTAAAATCAACCCGCGGAGTTATGCGGCAACGGGTAAATCATCGGCTGTCTCGCACACAATATCGACAAGATTGGGGACGCGTTGGTCGGGACCCGGTAGAGCCATCTTCGCACGATCGATCAGCGTTTCTCCATTGGCCACACTGGTATCGGAAACACCAAAAGTACAAGTGGCCCGTATTTCCAGACTGCCGAGCTGATTCAATTGACCCTTGATCTTAGCGCCAAGCCGTTCGGCCAATAACCGGCCATCCGAACGATTGGCGTTGGAAATGAGAAGGACGAACTTACTTTCGTCGAATCGGCAAACGATATCCCCGGTGCGGCATTCATTTAATAAAATGCGCGCCACCGCACGAATGACGTCGCTCACGACGGCGTCGCCGTGTCTCGCGGCCAGGGCATCGTAATGGTCGAGTCGGACCATGACGCACGCCGCCGGCGTGCCAAAGCGCTTTGCAAGCGCGATGTACAAGTTGACGTGCAAGTTCAAATAGGCCCGATTGAACAGACCCGTGGGCCCATCGACCATGGTGACGGCATCCCAATTAAACTTGGCGCGAAGGCCCGCCCGCACACGCGCACACAGCTCCTCGGTCTTAAATGGCTTGACAATATAGTCCATTGCGCCCAACTCCAGGGCCTTGACCTTTTCGCCCGTCACGGCGCTTGCGGTGAGAAAAATAATCGGAATGGACGCCGTTAAAGGATCGGCCTTCAGCCGGCGGCAAACTTCAAAGCCGTCTATTCCCGGAAGATCCACGTCGAGGAGAATCAGGCTTGGCTGCGGATTGGCCGCTGCTGCCAGGCCCGATTCGCCATCGAATGCCGAACGTATTTTCAGCATTTCGGGCGCCAGATACGACGTGATCAGCTTGTGCAGCGGGACCGAGTCATCGATGATGAGAATCGATTCGGGCACAGTTACCCTTCTCTTTTGTCGTGTTCGATTCGTTGACATCGGATCGCTCTCCTGGATGCTTCCGGATCGCCTTTAAGAGGCCGGCGATCGCGAAATCGTTCCCGATCAAGCCGCGCTGCACGCTTCGGCAGTCCTCGGCCGGCTTACGGAAATGCTGTTGCGGCCCGATCGCTTGGCCGCGCATAATGCGGCCTCGGCGCACTCGAGCAAAGCTGAATCGTATTCCGCTCGCATTTCCGCGACGCCAAAGCAGCCGGTAACGCCGATTTCAATTCCATCGCGATTCTTAAGCTGTTGTTCCATTTGGGCGCGTAGTTTTTCGGCCAGCAGGATCGCGTCCGCCAGGTTGGTCCCCGGCAGAAGGGTGACAAAGTGTCCATTTCCCAGGTGACACACGATGTCGTGAGCCTGGACTTGTCCTGAAAACATCTTTGCGGCAGAACGTATGATTTCATTGCCGACAGACTCCCCGTTTGCTTTGCTGATTTTCTTGAGGCAGTCGATCTCTCCCGCAATACATGACAGAGGTCGATTGTTACGCCGCGCCAGCGACAAATAGGTAGGTAGGTGAAGATCCAAATACTTACGGTTCCAGATTAGTGTCAGCTCGTCCCTCATCGCCGCTTCGTCCATTTGCAGTTTGTTTCGCAGGGCCGATCGAACTCGAGCGCGGAGCTCTTCCGGCTTGAAAGGCTTGGCAATGTAATCGCATGCCCCGAGATTTAATCCGTCGACCTTGTGGTTGAGGGTCTCTTTGGCGGTCAAAAAGGCGGTCGGGATGAATTGCGTCGCGGGATCGGCCTTGAGTCGTCGGCACACTTCAAATCCATCCATTTTCGGCATGTCCACGTCGAGAAGAATCAATGCCGGCATTAGCTGCGCCGCCATTGTCAGGCCCTCATCCCCGGTGCGGGCAGAATGAATGGCTACCGGCTCGCCGTCAAGAATCGACCGAACCAGCTTATGGAGCGGAGGCGAATCATCGATGATCAGAATCGACTGTTTCATAATGCATTTCGTCCGAGGGACAGCGTTACCCAGTCATCGTCGAACCCTTTCGTGCAACAAATCACATCCATTTACGAATTAATTTGTCGACGCGATCGCTTCATATTATCGGTGTCGGAAATAGGCGGATATCGCAGGAAATGACCCGCTCATGCAAGGATGTCAGTGTAAAGAAGAAATATCCCGTTCCTGGTTTGCTCTGTACGACAAATCACCGCGGTGCGAAAGCCATGACGATCGCGCGTGCGTTCATCGTTCGGAATGACGAATGTTCCGGGCGGCGCCGCGTCTTCTTTCTGCGCAGCGATGACCAGGCCACCCAGAGACCGTTCGGGAATTACGCTGTGCCGCACGCGCCGCCCGCGGGGCACGCGCCAGAAGAGTTCTTTGCCGCATGGCCACCTGCTTGAACGGCGGCGGTCCAGCCGATCGTTGTTTTTGAACTCCACCGGTCTGACTTTTTCGATGACAGCAATAACGGATTGTATGTCAGCATTCATTCCGACCCCGACTCTTCCAATTTCATTGAATAATCGCGCCTATCCGGCGATGGCGATTCCCGCTTCTCTTTGGCCGCATCGGCATTGAATATCGTTCGAGCGACATAGTTCGCGCGTCCAGGGCATACGGCCAATTAATGCCTATCTCGACGCCTTTCCCCGATTGAAACAGTGCAATCACATTTAATTGGACCCCTTAACCATCTGCATCTAATTCGCCGCGAAGATATGCGCTCCATACCGCCTGGTGAATACTTTCATCGACGTGGACCGCGGTTGAGAGTTGAATCGACTGCTGACGGCAATTCGCGCAGATTCGAGGATACAAAGGTCATTATCTTCGTTACAGTGCGATCTTTTCTTTTGGAGACCTGAGCTCAGCGTTGGTTATCCGGAATGAAGGATCGCCTGCTTCGGCACACCTACAGCGGGCTCGCCCACTTTCGAGGTCCGCTCGGGTGAAGAGATTCACCGCTCCGCATTCACAGAGGCAGCGCCATCTGTCGCCATCGTGAAAATCGACGACCTTAAATCTGCCGGAAACTTTACTCTTTCGCTCTAAGTCCTTCATAAAAACCTCTCGCGATTTAGTCTGACACAAAATCTCGCCCGAATTGCGGCATATCATGCCGCGGCGCTAGTCGTGGCTTTTTCGGGACTGGGGACACCAACCACGAACTGCAGGAATTGCTCGGCCGTGAGGGGTTTGGAAAAGTAATATCCCTGGGCATGATCGCAACCCAGATTGCGCAGAAAGTCGGCCTGCAATTGGTTTTCCACTCCCTCCGCTATCACCTGCATTTTCAGCGCGCGAGCAAGCGCCACAATCGCTTCCACGATGGATGTTGCGGTCACGTCGCCACCCAAACGAGCGATAAACGCGCGTTCGATTTTCAGCGCCGCGATTGGCATGCGTTGCAGATAACTCAGGGACGAGTAGCCGGTTCCGAAATCATCCAGGTGAAATTGAACCCCCATATCACGGAGGGTGTTCAACTCGACAACGGCCAGGTCACCGCTTTTCATGACGGCGGTCTCGGTAATCTCCAATTTAAGGTGCCTGGCATGAAGCCCGGTTGCCGCCAATACTTGGGCGACTTCAGCGGTCAGCTCTGCTCGCGCGAACTGCCTCCCCGATACGTTTACCGCTATCGACAGGTCACGGAGCTGCGGTAGCTGCGTTTGCCAGAGCCTCATCTGCCGGCATGCCTCGTTCAAAACCCAATGGCCCAGTGGAAGGATCAATCCGGTCTCCTCGGCCAGCGGAATGAAGTCTGCCGGCATTACAGTCCCGCGCTCCGGATGTTCCCACCGCACCAGGGCCTCCACTTCTATCAACTGCCCGGTCTGGAGAGATATGACCGGCTGATAAACCAGCCGCAGTTCAGCAAGTCCGATTCCTCGGCGAAGCTCGCTTTCCATCACCAGCCGCAGCATGGCCGAGGCATGCATTTGCGGATCGAAGAGACGGTAGCGTCCGCGCCCGCCGTTCTTGGCATCGTACAATGCCGTGTCGGCGTCGCGAAGAATATCCTCGGGCTTCTTATAGTTTCCGTTGCTCAGCGCGATGCCAAAGCTGGCCGAGACAAACACCTCGTGTCCACCGATAGTGAATGGATTTGACGTCACCTTTTGCAGGCGATCGGCAACGCGAATCGCATCTGCGGGAGTGTGAATGCCGTCCAGCAGTGCGACGAATTCGTCGCCCCCCAAACGGGCCAGGTGATCGGCTTCTCCGCGCGATACCGTATCACCCGTGCGAAGCGTGGTTTCCAGTCTTGCAGCCAACTCGATCAGCAGTTGATCGCCCGCAGCGTGCCCAAGACTGTCGTTGATCACCTTGAATTGGTCCAGATCCAAAAAAATCACGGCGAAAAGCTGGTCGGGAGCTCGCTTCAAGCGCTGCAGGCATTGGTTGATCCGGTCCATAATCAAGGCGCGGTTGGCCAGGCCGGTAAGGGTATCATGCAATGCGTCATGCCGAAGCTGACTCTCGGCAAATTTGCGGTCGGTGATGTCGGTCTGGGAACCAGCGACGCGGAGCGCTTTGCCATTGCCGTCGCGCACCGCCACCCCGCGAGAAAGCATCCAGCGGTATTGACCGTCCGAATGCATCATGCGGTATTCGCTATGGAACTGCTCTGAGCGTCCTTGAACGTGCGTTTCCAGATCGCGCTTCATACGATCAATATCCTCGGGGTGAATTCGATTGAACCATTCGTCCGCCGTGGGTGTGATCCTGCTGTCGGTTTCTCCCAGCATCGCCTTCCAGCGGGAGGAATAAAACATAACCTGGGTTGTGAGATCCCAATCCCAGATACCGTCGTTCGCGCCGGAAAGCGCCCGCGCGTAGCGCCCCTGTGTCTGACGCAGTTCCTCTTCGGACTTGCGGCGTTCCGTGATTTCGGCCTGCAAGCTGTGGGTCTGCTCCTCGACCATCGCCCGCAACTGATTCAGTTTCAAATGAGCGTGCCGAGCCAGATGCCACTTTTGAGTCAGCGCGTATGCGAGCTGGCAGACCTCAATGGTGTCAAACGGCTTTTTTAGAATCAACAGCCGGTCGACGTTGCCCAGCTTCCGACCGATCTCTTCCCAGGAATAGTCAGAATACGCCGTACAGATTACAACCTGAATTTCCGGATCGACTTCCCAAATTTTAGTGATGGTTTCAACCCCGTCCCAGCCCGGAGGCATTCGCATGTCCACGAAGGCCATGGCATATCCGTTGCCCGCCGCGACAGCGGCGCGGACCATCTCAAATCCCGCTTCTCCCTGGTAGGCGGATTCGACGCTGAACTTTTCCGTAGCATCTGGAAAGGAGGTCAGAGGAGTGCCAAGCAGTCTGGCCTCCGCCTCCTCCAGGCCCGCATGCTCCGCAGGGGCGGCGAGAATCTTTCGAAAATCTTCGTGAATGGCTCGATTGTCGTCAATCACCAGAATGCGGCGATTTGTTTCCGGGTTCATGATCGTACCCCATCGTTATGGTTTATCGCATCGGGGAGCGCCCGTGAAACTCATTCTTTAAGCTACGACGGTTTGCGGGATGGCTGACGGAAGTTCAAGGATGAACGTTGCCCCGAGCCCCGGTCCGTCGCTATGCACCGTCAACGTACCCTTCATTTCCTTCGCCGCCAATATACTGGAATGAAGTCCGAAACCATGACCGCCCTTTTTCGTTGTGAATCCATGCGAGAAAATGCGTGTAATATTTTCCGGCGCGATACCGCAACCGGTATCGCGGATCGACAAGCGGACTCCCCCTGCCGGGCCGGTTTCGGTGTTCAGGGTGAGGGTTTTTATTTCCGAATTGCTCATGGCCTGTTTGGCGTTGGTGATCAAGTTGACCAAGACCTGCAACACCTTGTGCTTGTCGCCATAGATCAAGTGAGTATCGCCGTAATTCCGCACGACGTTCACTTGATGCCGTCCCAGCGATATCAAATTAATGCGCAGCGCGTCTTCGATTAGATTGCGCACATTCAGCGACTCGACCAGCGCCGCGGCCGTCGCATAAGACTGCTGCGCGTTCACGATCTCCTTCACATGCTCCACATTGTTGGAAAGGGCTTCCAGCTCGGTCAACACATCCTTCTGCTCCAGGGCGATGGCTTTGGAAAGTTTATCCAGATAGGCTACGATTTCCCGCCCTTTTCCGTCGCGCTCCATAAACTGCCCCAGATCGGCCTCATGCTCTCTGAGCATCGCCACCACCTTGCAAAGGCCGGAAGCTTTCGATCTGCGCATCTTTCTATCAACCATGCTGGCCGAGACGTTCACACTGTTAAGCACGTTACCGATGTTGTGCAGAACGCCGATGGCTACCTCGGCCATACCCGCTTGGTGGGCAGCATCGACCAGATTCGTGTGCGCCGTCTTAAGTTGGTCATGCGCCTCTTGCAGTTCCAACTCAATTCTTTTCTGGGCCGTAATGTCGCGGACAATTCTCGAAAAACCCAAAATTTCGCCCCCGGGGTTCCTGATCAACGAGAGCGAAAGCGAGACGTCGATTTTCCGTCCATCCTTGCGAAGGCGCTGCGTCTCGAACTGTTCAACGGATCGCCCGTCCAGAACGGCCCGGCGTAACACTACTATCTCCCCAGACTGATCTGCCGGTTCCGCCATATCGGCGCTGCACCCAATAACTTCCTGAGCGGAATAGCCAAAAGTTTTCTCGGCTCCGCGATTCCAACTAAGGATTTTGCCGTCCAGGCTTTCACCAATAATGGCCTCACTTGATGACTCCACGATCGCGGCGAGCTTTGCGTGGGCCTCGTTCGCCTGCTCAGTTGTCTTCCGGACGGCATGCGCAGTCAGTCCTGCATGGAGAAGTCCAGCTACAATCAACAGTAATGTACCGATGAGGCCTGCAAACGCGGCGTGAACCAGACGATCTTCTCTCGGGCCCTGCGAGAGCCAATTGCCGTCCGCCACAATAAGGATATGGATGCCACCGCCTTCCAACGTTTCGATGTCCGGGAGCGAAAAGATTGCCAGGTACTTGTCGGCACGTTTGGTCACTGTACTCGACTCGGTATTCTTGAGGATTGGTCGAAGGGTATTTCGCAACTCGGTGACAGGAACCGGCGGCTGTTCCCGGCCGCTATTAATTGCCTCCGAGAAGTAGCCTCCGGCATCGGTAATAAAGTAGGCTTTGGCCGAACCTCCGGCGATGGGAAGGCCCTCGATCAAACCACTTAGACGTTCGAAACGAAGTCTGGAGCTGATTACGCCTAATTTTGCGCCATTCTGCGGATTGATGACTGGCACTGAATAGGCCACAGACAACCCCGTGGACCCGAAAAGTGCTGGCGTCATAGTGCAATGGGTCTGAAATTCCAGAACGCGTGCCCTTGAGCTATTGATCAGACAGCTATGAATAATTGGAAGTTGGCTGAAATCCGTGCTCAGAACGCGGTTAACACGCTCCCTCGGAATCGGTTTACCATCAGCGTAACAGGTATTGATCGCGGTGATCCGGCCGGCAGAATTGAAAAGCGCAATGGCGTCAATCTCCGTGGACGCGATGATCTCGGAATTCAACAGCGTCGTTTGCATCGCTGGATTACCTGAACTAAGCGCCTGAATAATTTCCGAACTGTCAGCGAGGATCTCGGTACGTTCTATCGCTGGCCGAACAATCCTGCTGATTTCACTCTCAAGCATACTTCCCGTATCAAGGAGAGTGTACATTGCTGCGGATGTGTTGTTGGCGTCGTCATGGGAAGCATCCAGCGCTTTCCATGTCCCCACGGCGAGGGCGAAGACGCCGAGAGCGCTCGCGACCCAGGCTACTGTCCAAGCTATCCACGCACTCGAGCTTGTCCGATCGCGCAAATATGCGAAGGCGTTCCCGGCAATTGCCGCGGATTGCAATGCGCCGGCCCGCACACGAACAGCATTGTCTGGCATCTGGGCCGTGGGGCCTGACTGCGGCGAGCCTATTGATCTTTGCTTCTGCCGTTTTTGGGGCTCAATCATGTCTTTGAATCCAAGGAGGCGTCATGGAACGCTGCAAACTATCTTGAATATCGGAGTGGCATTTATGGCTGAATACTCTAAATAGTAATTGTTTCGATTAATGACTGACGGATTGCCATTGGGCTCTACTTCAAATCCACCAAAACTCACGCATGAGGGGAAGCACCTATGCAGCCATTGGGGTCGCGCGATTCGATATTACTCTTAGAGAGTCTTACCAGCAGGTCTGGTCGTTGAGTGTTGAACTGCCATGATCAAATTCATCGCCGTGCTCATCACGCAAATTACTATTGTAATTTTAACCATCTGCGTCCTGATTGTGATTTTAGTTCTGACATTTACGACGCCACAAGCCATGCTCCCCTTAAAACAGAATGGCCAAACGGTTTTCGTAGTCGGCTACGTCCAGAATTCTATTGCCGGTCACTCCGCGTATTCACTCGCCTCGCCTGGAACGTACAATTTGATTTATGTCCTTGCTGCTGCGAATTCACCGCCAATTCAACCCGCATCGCTCGTCGCTGTTCAGGGGAAGAAAACCACCATCGGCGCTGGCGGGGCCATCATCATCGAGGAGTCGCGGTGGATCTTACCGACCACACTGGCAAACCTTCCCGCGACCCTCACGACTTCGCGATTCGCCGGCAGTTTGCCATTTCTTAGAAATATTTCCTGGATCACCGCCGCGATCGTCGGCTTCCTGACTCTCGCGGTCATTCACTGGACTGTGAGGTTCGGACGGCTTCTTCCATTTGCCCTGCTGAGTCTCATCACGTACTTCACAATTTCAAACGCGTTGACCAGGTGGAATCTTATAATTCCAAATTCTCGCTCGTGCGTAATTGCCTTGGCCGTGACCTTTGCTTCAATGTTTTATTCAGGACGCGGTGCATTCGAGACGCAAAGTTGACGCCCGTTTCAGCATGTTTTTGCAGCGTCGGCGACTGTTCCGGCGGAGTTGCGTTCGACAAAGAACGGAGAGTTCTGTTCACGCAGCTTTGGGAACGGCTGACGATGCGGTCTGTTCTGTCAGGGTTTGAAAACATTCCTGCATCGCCTCACGTGGTTCGGGGAGTTCAGCGGCGGTCTGCAGTGCGGCGGCGGCGGCGGCAATCGCGGTCAAGCCGAAGCAGCCGGCGGTGCCTTTCAGTTGATGCGTCAAGTCGGCCACGTGCGCGAAATTTTCGGCCAAAACAGCTGCTCCAATTTCGGCGATGCGTGAGGGAATTTCAACTCGGAACGATTCGCGCAGCGCCTCAAACTGCAGATTGGCAGAGGCATCCGCCTCGTCCTTGAGCGCGGCGTCCGGCGACGGAATTCTTGGCTGAAGGAAGCGCCGCATCGTACGAAGGAACTCGTCCTGATCTACGGGCTTGGAAAGAAATCCATTGCAGCCGGCGGCGAAACAGCGGCCACGTTCCTGGTCGGTGGCGTTCGCCGTCAGCGCGACGATCGGATGCGTATAGCCGGCATCGCGCAACCGGACAGTGGCAGCTCGGCCGTCGGACTTGGGCATTTGCACGTCCATCAGGATCAGATCAAATGGCTTTTGCAGCTTCCAGGCGACCAGAGCTTGATCGGAGGCCAATTGTCCGTCAGAGACTATGGTCACTTCGGCTCCGGCGGTTTGAAGGTAAAACTTAATCACCTGTTGAAGATCGGTGTTGTCTTCCGCCAGGAGGACGCGGCCGGTAAACCGCATCGCCGGAGAGAGCAAGTCTGGCGAAACGTATGCCACGTTGGCATTTGAGTGGATCGCTTCCATGCGGGCAGCGCCCGGCAGGGCATCGACATCGGGAATGTTTAAGAGGTCATTTACGGCGGCAACAATATTGGAGGCCTGACTGCGGATCGAATCGAAGCGATTTTGCACATGCGTTGCGGACTCCGCCGGCAGGTCGCAATAGCCAAGTATAGCGGTCAGGGCGCTACGGATATCACAGCGTGCGCGAGCAACGACTGTGTTTTGGCGACTAGACTCCGCTTCAGCGCGGCGGCGCGCGGCTTTCAGCACTTTTCCTGCCTCGCCGCGTTGCGTGATATGGCTGCTGATCATGGTGTAGAAGATGCAGAGCGATATGGAGGCCAGCAATAGTATTCCCAGAAAAGCGAAGGGTAGAGCGTTGATACTATGCCGAAGTTCGGTTTGTTGTTGTACCAATAACCGGCGCTCTTCATGCTGCATTTCGGCGAGCCGGGTGGAGATGTCGTCGTACACGGATTCCGTTTCGGCGGTGGGCGCGGCGGCGCCCAGGCGCGCGACAAGGTCCGCCAACAGCGGTTCTATCGCCGCCAAGCGTTCGCTTTGTAAGGAATCGTCCGCAAAAAACACTCGCAAACGTCGCAGGTGGCTATGGAGTACATTGGCGTCGGCATTGCGGACGCCGCGATACCGCGCGGTTCCGGTGAGGACGTAGTGGCTGTCCGCAAGTTCCATGTCGGTCAGAGCGCCGGCGGCGTCATTCAGCTTTGCAACCACGTCGCGTGTATTCTCCACGCTTGTCTCGGCATCGGCCGTGGCCCTGGTCCTGGTGTAGACCAGGAACATGACGCCGGCGATGAGCGCAACAGTTATGGCGAATCCGGCGATCACCGACGTGCTGGTACGCCTTTCGCGAAGCGCCACCGCGCCGGCGGAAGCCGGCCAATCAATTTCATTACTCATGTTTGTTCCTCCGTATGTTTTTACACTCGCGCCCGCGCCGATTAAACGGCGATGGCGACCTGATTCAGTGCCAGCAGGCTCACCACCAGACGCTTTACTTCGGACAGGGCTTCGGCGCCCTTACACACAAAATGTGCTCCCATCTGCGTACAGCGATTGCGGGTGGCTTCGTCCGACCGCCCGCTGAGAATGATCACAGGCACCCGCGCCATGTTCTTGTCGCTTTTCAGCATTTCACATGCGCTCAGCCCATTGCCGCCCGGCATGTTTATGTCCAGAATCACCAGGCTGGGCGGCGATCTTTGAATCATTGTGAGGGCGGATGTCGCGTCGTAGGTTTCGTGAATCGGAATCGCCAACGGTTCGAGGACTATTCTCAACAGCCGAATCAGCCCCGCGTCGTCATCGGCGATCAGGATTGTGCGACCGGACATTGTGAACTCCTTGATCTGTTAAATCGTGGCGCGGATTCCGTCAGAGGGAACGCCGCCCATGAGGACACTGCGGATGGCGGCGATCAGGTTTTTGACCTCGTAAGGCTTGGGAAGGAAACAGCGCCCGCCGCTGGCGAGTGACTCTTGCTTTGTCGCTTCCTGGGCGTGCGCGCTGAGAAAGATCACCGGGATATTCGCCAACTCCGGCATGTTGCGAAGCTGCCGGTTCACCTCGAATCCATCCATTTCGGGCATGCGGATGTCCAGGAGGACCAAATCCGGGCGGTGCCGCGCGATGGCATCCAGACCACTGCGGCCGTCATGGGCAATGACCGCGTTAAAGCCAGCGGCTTTGACCCAAAGTGATGTCAGTTGCGCGATGGCTCGGTCGTCATCGATGATGACAATGGTCTCAGGCATGAATGAGGCCTCCGTCTGAAAATTCCGCCGTCATCCGCGCCATCGCCTGCTTCTCCGCCGCAGGCCATGGCCAGTCCCCAAGGACATCAATATGGATTGGATCACGCGTGTTCGATGGATCCAGTTGCGACGCGAATTTCGCGGCGGCCTTTCTCATTCGCTCGACCCAACCGCCGAGGTCGTCGGTGTAGCCGACCAACAGGAAGGAACTTTCTTGTGGCCCGTCGAGAACCAGGTCGGTGGGCTGGAGCGTCGCGGTCAGGAGGTCGCGGATGTTATCATTCATGCCGGGGGGCGACTGGCGCTCGACGCTCAGAATGCCGATTGTGCCGACCCGCTTGGGAAGCAGGCGCAAGTAATTCATGTACCCTTCGAGCACGATCCGCGGATCATTGGGCGGCAAGGTGAACGAGAAGGTGCTGCCCTGTCCGGGGGAACTGACCAGGCGAATCTGCCCCAGGTTCAGCGCGACGAGATCGCGGGCGATGTTCAACCCGAGGCCGAATCCCTTGGCGGAGCCGTTTTGCGAATCACCCACCTGCCTGAATCGCTCGAACAGCAGATGTTGATTCTCCAGTGAAATCCCCGGTCCCTGATCGGTCACACCGATCTCCGCGCCGCCCTCGGCAGTGCGCCGCGCCCAAAGCGTGATGCGTCCGCCCGACGGCGAAAATTTGATCGCGTTGACCGCGAAATTGACCAGAACGCGTCCGGACTTTTCGGCGTCGCCGTAAACCTCGGGAAGATCGGCATCGATATCTTCGACCACCTCGATCTGGTTGGCCGCGGCCTTGGCCATGATCATCATTCGAGCATGAGCCACGATTTTCTGTGCCCTGTGGCGCTTGCGGTCGATGCGCATGGTGCCGGCGCGGAGCTTGCTCGAATCAAGCAAGTCATCCACCATTTGCGCCAGATCGCGCGTGCGGTCCGACACGTAACCGAGAAACTCCTTCTGTTGCGCCGTGATCGGCCCCGCCAGTCCGTCGGCCATGGCCTCCGCGTATCCCTTGATCACGGTGAGAGGAGTGCGGAACTCGTGCGAGACGTCCTCCACAAATCGCTGGGCGGTCTGATAGAATTCGGAGAGTTGTACGTTTTTTCCCGCAAGCGCGCGGTTGGCCGCCTCCAACTCAGACCGGATCCGCTCTGACTCCGCCATTGCCAGCCGCACTTTCTGTTCCGCCTCCTTGTGCGACATGCGCAGCCGCTTGCGCTCGAGTGCCTGCTCCACGGCAATCCCCAGGCGCGCCATGCGGTCCTTCAGAAGAAAGTCCGCGGCTCCCTGTTTCATCGCTTCGACGATGAAATCGTCGCCTACCTTCCCTGAAACAATGATGAACGGTATATCCAACTCCCGCGCGCGCAGCAGTTGCAGCGCGTGAAGCGCATCGAACTGGGGCAGTTGGTAATCAGCCACGATCAGGTCCAACCCCGCGTTCAGGCGTTCGACGTATTCCATTTCGGTTTCGACACGATGCCAGATCGTCTCGAAACCCGCCTCCCGAAGCTGCGCGATCATCAACTCGGCATCGCTGGAGCGGTCCTCCAGGACGAGAACATTAATACGATTTGATTCGCCGCCTCGTTTCACGCAATCACCGCTTTTGTTTTCGGCGCCTGGTTCAACAGCAACCAGTACATGCCCATCATGCGTGCCGCTTCGGTAAATTGCTCGAAGTCCACGGGCTTGCAGATGTAGCTGTTTACGCCAAATTTGTAGCTATCCACCATGTCGCGGTCCTGGTGGGAACTCGTCAGCACAACCACCGGGATGGCGCACGTTCGTGGGTCAGATTTAATCTGCTTGAGGACCTCGAGCCCGTCCACTTTGGGGAGCTTCAAGTCCAGTAGAATCAGTTTCGGGCCATCGTTCAGATTTCGCGATGCATAGGCGCCAGTGCAGTGGATAAATTCGAGGGCTTCGCTGCCGTCGCGAACGACTCGGATTCGGTTGCTGATGCGATTGCTTTTGAACACGTGAAGCATCAACTCGACATCATTCGGGTTGTCTTCAACCAACAAAATTTCAACATTTTCATCACTCATTTTTGTTCCGATCCCAAGGTAAATGAAATGGTCGTTCCCTTGTCCGGTTCCGACTGGGCCCACACGCGGCCACCGTGCCGCTTGATGATCCGGTGTACGATGGCGAGCCCGACGCCGGTGCCGGCATAGTCTTCGGCGCGGTGCAGGCGTTGAAAGACGCCGAACAGCTTGTGCACATAGCGCATGTCGAATCCGATTCCGTTGTCCTTCACGAAATACACGACCTCGCCGGCGTTGTCTTTCTCGGCGCCAACCGTAATACAGGTGTTTTCGCGCCCGCGCGTAAACTTAATCGCATTGGAGAGAAGGTTGACGAACACCTGCTTTAGAAGCGCGGGATCGGCGGCACACGGTTCAATCGCCTGCACCTCAAATGCGATGGTGCGTCCGTCCGGCCATTGGGTAAGATCCTTCCAGGCCTGCTGCGCGATTTCGTCCGGCTTGACGATCTGGGTTGCGAGCGCCTGCCGACCGTGCCGGCAGAGCGACAACAGATCCTCCACCAGTTGGCCCATCTGCTGGACATTGCTCCGCACCAGCCCCAGAAAGCGTTTGGCCTCCTCGGGCAGGCTGGACGTGTATTCTGTCTGCAGAATACGGGAAAAGCCGTCAATGGCACGAAGCGGAGCGCGCAGATCGTGAGACACCGAGTAGGTGAACGCCTCCAGATCGCTGTTTGACTCCGCCAATTCCGCCGTACGATCCGCTATGCGTTGCTCGAGTTCCGTATTCCATCGGCTGATCTTACCTTCCGCTTCGATACGCGCAGTATTGTCGGTGCCAATCAACAGATAGCCGATGATGGCACCCTGCGCATCGCGCAGCGCCGTAACCGACACCACCGCCGGGAACCGGCTTCCGTCCTTGCGGATATAGGTCAGCCCATAGATGTCCTCAATGCCGCGCGAGGCCTTGAACGCCAACGCCTCAAAGCCTGGCGTAATTTGGGTTCCAAGTTCGGCGCTCAATGCTTTGGCGCGCGCTATCACTTCCTGCGGATCGGAAATGTCGGCCGGTGTGATTTTGTTCATCACCTCGGCGGCCGCGTAGCCCAGCATACGCTCCGCGCCGACGTTGAAGATCTGAATGACACCCTTCGCGTCGGTGGCAATACTTGAGAAATTTGCGCTGTTGAAAATCGCCCTCTGTAGGGCGCCCGCCTTGAGCAGCAGTTCCGCTGCCACCTTGCGGTCCGTGATGTCGCGGGTCAGCTTGGAAAAGCCACGCAGATTCCCGGCCTCGTCCTTCAGGGCGGTTATCAGCACGGTCGCCCAGAACTGCGTGCCGTCGGCACGGATGCGCCAGCCTTCGTCCTCCCATCGCCCCCGTTCCGTCGCCAACTTTAGTTCCATCGCCGGCTTGCCCGCGGCGACATCCTCCGGCGGGTATAGCACACTGAATGATCGGCCGACGATCTCCTCGGCCTTGTACCCCTTGACCCGTTCGGCGCCCGCATTCCAACTGACCACGTTTCCCTTGCAGTCGAGCAGGATGAGCGCATACTCATGAACACCGTCCACAAGCAGGCGAAACCGCTCTTCGCTGTCGCGCAGCGATTCCTCTGCCATCTTACGTTCGGTGATGTCGCGCGCCACCTTGGAAGCGCCGATGACCCGCCCATGGGAATCGCTGATCGGTGAAATAGTGAGCGAAATCGCGATCAGGCTTCCGTCCTTTCTCAATCGCTGGGTCTCGAAATGTTCAATGCGTTCACCGCGCTTGATCTTGGCTAGAAACCTCTTTTCGTCGGCGTGATGTTCCTTTGGGATGATGAGCGTGATTGGCCGACCGACAATCTCGCTCGCCGAGTACCCGAACATCCTCTCCGCGGAATCGTTCCAATGGGTGACGATGCCGTTCAAGTCCTTGCCGACGACGGCATCGGTGGAGGATTTCACAATTGCGGCGAGCAGCAAGGCCGCCGTTTCGGCCCGTCGGCGTTCGGTAATGTCGCTAAAAGTAACTACCGCCATCACCGGCTTGCCGCACGCGTCGTGGGCCAAAGTACCTCCGAAACTGTACATGCGCTCCCACTCGTCACCGATCCGCCGCATCCTCGCTTCCAAATCGTGCAGCTTTTCCCCGCGCAGAATTCGGGCCAATGGCCACTGGTCCACGGTCCAGTCCGTGCCATCAAGGCCCGAAAGCTCAAACGTGTCGGCGAGTTGGCTGAAGTTGCGGCGGCCCTCCTCCAGATTGGCGTATCCGAGCATTTCCAGCGCAGCCTGGTTGAAATGCAGCAACTGTCCATTGAGATCGGAAACGACCACGGCCTCGCTGATGTTTTCGACAATCGTCTGAAGCTGGGTTTCGCTCTTTCGCAGAGCGTCGTCCACCCGCTTGCGGGCGGTGTTGTCGGTGCCGATCAACAGATATCCAATGATGGCGTCCCGCGCATCGCGAAGCGCCGTGACGGACAACATCGCCGGGTGTCGGCTTCCGTCTTTGCGAATCCTGGTCAGTTCGTAGACGTCTTCGATCCCCCGCGACGCCTTGAACACCAGGGCCTCGAAGCCCGGTGAAATCGGGGTGGCGAATTCGACGCTTAGCGCGTGGGCACGCGCGATCAATTCCTCTGGATCAGAGAAATCGGCCGGGGTGAGCTTATCGAGCACTTCACCCGACGTGTACCCCAGCATTCGCTGGGCTCCGACATTGAAAATTTGAATCACGCCTTTGTCATCCGTGGCGATGCTTGAAAAGTTGGCGCTGTTGAAGATCGCGCTCTGCAGAACCTCCACCTTGGCTAGTGCAACTTTCGCTTGCAGTTCGCGGGTTGCAATGTCGGTTCGGCGGCGCGCGCGATGGAGGGCCTCACTTAGCACGCTAATGGCCACCCCGGCCAGTACGAGAAAAAACAGATCCCAACGGTCGACTACGAATGCGACCCGAAAGCTATGGAACGGCGGCAACAAATAATAGCTTGTAGCGAAATAGGAGAGCACCGTCGCCAGCAAGCCGGCGCGCAGCCCTCCCATGTAGGCGCTGAGCATGATCGGCACCGTGAAAACGATCAGTGTTGGCCGACCTCTTAACTGGTCGACGAGCGCAAGGCGCAAACCAAGCGTGGCCGCCGTCGCCACTATGGCGAACGCATAAGCCTGCCAGGGCTTCAGCCCACCCGAGCCGAAAGGCTTCCGACCTGCGATGCCCTTTCGCGGCCGCTGTCCGTTCGCAGTGTTGCTGCGCGACTGACTGTCAGCGGGTTTTGCTCTCACGGCATCCCATTCCTCTCGTAGCATCTAATAGCTGCTTCCGTGAAATCGGACCGTGCTCAACAACTTTGGCTCCCGCCCCCCTTACCATTCGGTGAGCCACTTTGGGTCCGAAAAATACGATTGATTCTCGCGCTGACTTCATCGGGACTAATGCTCGCCCCGTTAACCGGAATTATTATTTAACTTGGGACGGCTAAGAGAGGGACGAGACCGGAATTTTCCATCAGACCTTCCACGCGCAACCATCGCGAGCCGCCATTTTTACCGCCGTGCGAATCGCAACCAAAGTACCGACTCGTCTTCCGCACCAGGAGGCCAATCCTCTATGCCGATAGCTAACGACTCTATGGGGCACAATTCGCCTTGCACTACCCCACAAAAAAGTTCGGCGACCACCTGAGCAGTGGTGATCGCCGAATCACGAAGAGACCGAGTTATCTGTCCATATTGCATCGACGCGCGCGGGGGTGTCACTGTATGGGGGTTTGCACTTACCCGCCGGCGGGGTATTCGGCTTCATGAACTCCGCGAACGCCTCGACTTCACGGAAATGGTCCCCGAGCGTCGCCGGCGAGAGTTCTTCCGATCACGCCTTGGAAAGTTTGCGAGCGAGGAAACGACCCGTGAACTCGGCCAGGGTAAGCGTCACCCCGATCGGTTCCACCCTTACATTGTCGACGCCCGCCATGATGGCACGGCGACGCGCAAGCCAGCCCAAAATCGGGTCTGACAATGCCCGCTCGCCTTTGCGCTCATCCTTCCACGAGCCGAAATAATGCTGCTCGCTCTTTTTAGATCGAGGATTCCAGACAGATTTGTACCATTGCCCATTTCGATGGGGCGAAGAGGAAATTCGGGGAGTACGGCAAAGCCGGGAGAGGAAAAGAAGAAACCGCGTTCATCGCGACTCCTGTGTCGTAAAAGTTCACGGCTGAGACAACAAGAGGCGAAAAACGCGGTTTTCCTCAGAATTCTCAAGCGAGGGCGACGGGGCTCGAACCCGCAACCACCGGATCGACAGTCCGGTACTCTAACCAATTGAGCTACGCCCCCGTTCGCTTTTGGGTCAATGGACTCCGCTGATTGTTTTCCAAATCTAGGTAGATGACTGCGGTTGTCAAGTGAGCCGTGGAAAGAGCGAATTGCTCAATACGAGCGCCGAGGACGCCGAGATCGCCGAGAAAGAAATTGCATTCTCAGCGTCCTCGGCGAACTCGGTGTGCTCGGCGCTTAATCACTCCCTTCGGAATCGGCAGGCACGCGCAGCTAAAAGGATAAAAAATCTTTGGCATTTGCAGTTTCGTCCAACAAAACCTGCGGAAACAGATCGCGCCTCTCAGTATAATCCGCCCCCATGATTGTCGCGGGGATTGATGAAGCGGGATATGGGCCGCTGCTTGGGCCGCTCGTGGTGGGCTGTTGCGCGTTTGACATCGGGCCGTGGGATGAATCGCAGCCGATTCCGTGCCTCTGGAAGCGGCTCTCGCGCCTGGTCAGCAAAAATCGCCTCGCGTCTGGACGCAAACTGCACGTCAACGACAGCAAGCTGGTTTATTCGACGTCGCTGGGTCTGAAGGAACTGGAGCGATCGATCTTGACGGTCCTGTGTGCCGCCGGCGAAATGCCGGAGAATCTTCCATCGCTGCTGGCGCGCACGGCCCCGCACGTGCTGGAAGAGCTGGCGATTTATCCGTGGTATCAGGCTGGCGACGTCGAATCGTTTCCGATCGAGCAGGACGCACTGCCGATTCGCCTTTTCGCCAACGGGCTGAAGATGGAAATGCAGCGGGCGCAGACGCATTGCGTTTATCTGTCGGCGCGGGTGGTGCTGGAGCGGCGATTGAACCATCTCATCAGCGCGACGCGAAACAAGGCATCCGTGCTCTTTTCCACATCCGCGATTCATCTGGATTATCTGCTGAGCACGCACGGACATGGGCCGATGACGATTTTCTGCGACCGCCAGGGGGGACGGGAACATTATGCTTCGTTGCTTCGGCTGATGTTCGAGCAGTGGTCTCTGGAGGTGCTTCGCGAGCAGGATGGGCACAGCGATTATCGGCTCAGCAGCGGGAATAAATGCGTGCGGATCATTTTCCGCGAAAAGGCGGAGACCTTCTGCATGTCCGTGGCGCTGGCGTCTATGCTCTCGAAATATCTGCGCGAAGCGCTGATGCGGAGGTTCAACACGTTCTGGGCGAGATATATGCCGGAGGTTCCGCCCACCGCGGGATATTACGGCGACGGCGCCCGGTTTTTGCGCGACATCGAACCGGCGCGGCGAAAGCTGGGCATCGCCGATGAGCAGCTCATCCGATGCCGGTGAGATTAAGAGTCTTTAAGTGAACTGCGACGCGACGCTGACATAGCGCATGCGGGCTTCGTACAGTGCGGTGTCGAGCATTTTCTTTTCGTCCTCGGTGAGATTGCCGCGGGTTTTTTCCTCGAGGATTCCCAGGATATCGATCTGCTGCTTGGCGACGTCGAGGTTGACGCTGGGCTCGCTGCCGCGCTGGGTGAGTTCGCCGAGGTAAAACAAGACCTGGGTGAGGATGGTCTGCACGAGCGTCGGGAAGCTGGCCGGCGGAATTTCGCCGCGAGGCCGGCCGCCGGCGCGGGGTGGAGCGGTCGCGCTCGCCGCCGGCGCGGGGGTGGCGGCCGATTCCCTGGCCTTTTTCGCCTCTTCCTCGGCCAATCGCTTTTTTTCTTCCTGGGCCTGGCGCTTCCAATCGGTGTCGATGTGCAGCGATGGTTTTTCTTCGGACATGTATGGCTCCTGTTACCTCTAAGGTAGAGCATGTTCATGGGAAATTGCAATGGGCTTTTGATACTGACTTATCCCTGGTTTCTGAAATTGCGATGGGTTTGACAGGTGAAATACGGGATCATTTTTATCGTTGCGGTTACGATGCCGAACGCGGGCATGGGCTCGAATGTTTGGACCGGTTGCCGCTTCGAACGGGCTTGGTGGGCCCGGCGACGGTCGGGGCATCCGTTTGCAGCGAGGCAGGGAGTTGACCTTGGTTCTTTGCACGGAGGCAACGGGTGGAATTATGATCTACGTTTCCATTCGAGGGTTTTAGACCAATGCCGATCATGGTCCACTGCAGTTGCGGGAAGCGCATGGGCGTCAGCGACAAGCTGGCGGGGCGGACGATCAAATGTCCGGCGTGCGGCGATCCGCTGGAAGTCGCCGCCACAGCGCCGCCGGCGGCCGGCACGGGGAGGAAAGCGGTCAAGAAACCCAGCGCCAGCCCAGCGATCTACATTTCCAAGGGGCAGATCATTTTGCTGGTCTCGGTCTCGGTCGCCGTCATCCTCGGACTGATGTTTTATTTCGGCCCGGTGCGCGTCTGGAACCAGTGGGAGGGCATTGGCGACAAGGCCGGGAGCGATGTGTCGGATGTCGTCTCCTTCGGGCTCCAGGCATATCTGTCAGAGCAGGGGATGTACAATCCGAAGCAGCGGACCACGCCGGCCGTCGATGGGCCCGTGCATTTTTTCCGGCCGACGCTCGTCATGTCCATGCCTGAGAAAGTCCGTTTCTTCGGCATGACATCACAGGGGCAATTCCAGGGCTACTACCACCCCGCCACCGGAGAGATCGACGCGGATGTCGCCTATGGCGGGATGACGTTCGCGGGCGCCGTTGCGCTGGCGAAATCAACTGGAATTTTTCACATGACGGGCCGGATGGCCAACGGATTCCCCCAGGCGGAGGTTAATGGAGTGCCGCTGAAAATTGTAGCGCCGGATGATTCTGGGCAGTGATAAATTGAACCTGCGTCCGCTGAAAAATCGATTCTGATTGATCACAACCCAGCCTCGTTCACCACCACGCCATGCGCTTTCAGTGTATTCACCTGCACCAGCTTCGCGGTTTCCGCGTCCTTCACATTGTCGCTGTGACACGCAGCTTTTTTTCCTTTGTGAGCAAGGTCCATGATCTGCTGGGGCGTGAGATTACCGCGCTGTTTGAGCATTTCGGCGCCGGCGGGGCTGACGCCGGGTGAATGCGCGGCTTTTTTGTCCGGCTGGGATGCTTCGTCCTTTCCCGAGAAAAATTCGCTGATTTCCTTGCTGATGCGCACGCTGCACCAGTCGTGGCCGCACATGGCGCAGAAATCAGTGTCGACTTCCAGATCTTCATCGTGATACGCGCGGGCCAGCTCGGGGTCGAAGCTGAGATCGAAATGCCGCTGCCAGTTGAGGGCGGCGCGGGCCTTGGTGAGTTCATCGTCGCGGTCGCGCGAGCCGGGGATTCCCAGGGCAACATCGGCCGCATGCGCGGCGATCTTGTAGGCGACGCATCCCTGTTTCACATCGTCTTTTTTGGGGAGGCCAAGATGCTCCTTGGGGGTGACGTAACAGAGCATGGATGCCCCGTGGAATCCCGCGGCTGTCGCGCCGATGCAGCTTGTGATGTGGTCGTAACCCGGAAAAATATCGGTCACCAGCGGACCAAGGACGTAAAACGGCGCGCCGTGGCACAGCTTGCGCTGGAGTTTCATGTTGTATTCGATCTGATCGAACGGCACGTGACCGGGGCCTTCAACCATCACCTGGACGCCCTTGGCCCAGGCGCGCTCGGTGAGTTCGCCGAGCGTGGCCAGCTCGCGTAGCTGCGCTTCGTCGGTGGCGTCGGCCAACCCACCGGGTCGAAGGCCGTCGCCGAGGCTGAAGCTGACATCGTACTGGCGCATGATGTCGCAGATATCCTCGAAGATTTCGTACATCGGGTTCTGCTTGTTGTGGATGAGCATCCACTTGGCGAGCAGGCTTCCGCCGCGGCTGACGATGCCGATCAGGCGCTTTTTCACATAGGGCAGATGCTCGCGCAGAACGCCGGCGTGAATCGTGAAATAATCGACGCCCTGCTTCGCCTGGTTTTCCAGTTCACTGAGAATGATGTCATAGCTGAGGTCTTCGATGCTGCGGCCGATGATCATCGAATAAATCGGCACCGTTCCGATGGGAACGGTGCTGTTTTGGATAATCGCCTGCCGGCACGCGTTGAGGTCTCCGCCGGTGGAAAGGTCCATCACGGTATCGGCGCCCCAGCGCTCGGCCCATTTCAGTTTCTCCACTTCCTCATCGGTACCGCTGGAGACGGGGGATGCGCCCATGTTGGCGTTGATCTTGGTCAGGGAAGCGCGGCCGATGCACATCGGCTCGAGCTTAAATTTCAGGTGCATCTTGTTGGCGGGGAGGATCATCCTGCCTGCCGCGATTTCCGCTCGAATCTGGTCGGGCGAAAGATGCGGCTCGCGCAGCGCGACGCGTTTCATCTCGGGCGAAATAATTCCGCGGCGCGCTTCCTCAAGCTGCGTTTTGCACTGGCGATCTTCCGCGCGGGCGAAATCCATCGCGGTGATGCCCGAAACACCCGGCATCCCCGGCGTGTCGGGCGAGCTGAAAGTGCGGGGGTCGCCCACCCGACCGGGGAGCGCGAACGAGCCGGGCGTGGTGCCCTGCCGATCGCTGGAGGGGTTATCGCCGATTGGCGGAAGCGAATACGAACGATCCATCGCAGGTCTGCTTGCGGGCATGGGGATTCTCCAAAAAAGTGCGGGAAACGTGGACGTGAACGGCTTGGCGGTCCATTCGCTTCCCTACGCCGGCATCATCCGGATCAGGTCCTAAGGGTTTGCTCTCAGATCGCGTGCGCGGCGATCACCCCTAGCGAATACAGGCGAAAGTGTAGAACTGTGCGGTGGGTTTGACAAGCTGATAAGCGGACATAATCGTCCTAAGGCTCAGTGGGAAACGAGCGATCAGGCCTTGGAATATTTTTATCGGTGATCGGCTCTGTGCCGAACGCGATCCCTGGCTCGCATGTTTGGCCCGGCGATCGATTCGAACGGGTATGGTGGGCCCGCTCAAATCGACCACTGGCGAAAGAATTCGAGTCAGAGACCGTCGTCGGCACAGTAACGACAACCGATCAAAATGAATTCAATTTCGCGTTTTGATCCATTTCCCAAGGAAACATCATAAAAGCTGAGATGATTTAGGAAATGGGGATCACGATTCCAAACTGTGGAGAAATTTCATGATCGCGCGGCTGACCAGTTGCGGCTGCTCCATCGGGGCCATGTGACCGGCATTGGGGATCACTTCCAGCATCGAATGCGGAATCGCGGCGTGCATCGCCTCGGCCGATCCCGGCGGGACGAGCACATCGGCCCCGCCGGCAATGATCAGCGTGGGCGCGGCGATTTTGGGCAGCGTGGGGCGATAGTCGATCCGGTCGCGCATCGCCGCGACGGCGTGCTCGATCGTCTTGGCCGGGCAGGCATCCATGATGGATTTCAATTCCCGCACAACGTCGGCCGGTTCATCGGTTTTTCCGTGGGCGAGCATTTTGGGGAGCATCTTGTCGGCCACGGCGACGGAGCCCTGCATCCGCGCGATTTCGATCATCGCGTCGCGGTTGGGGCGCTCTTCCGCAGAATCGGCGGCAGCGCGGGTGTCGATCAGCATCAAGCCGCGCAGCGTCGAGCCATATTGCCGCTCGTAAGCCAGCGAAACATAGCCGCCCATCGACAATCCCCCCACCACGCAGGGGAGCGCGTGAAGCTGCGTCAGGAGAAGGAACAAATCTTCCGCCAGCGAGGCGATGGTGAAGCTGCCCGAATGGGTGGATTGTCCGAATCCGCGCATATCCGGCGCGATCACCCGGCAGACCGAGGCAAGGTCATGCAACTGCTTGTGCCAGATGCGATGATCCAGCGGAAACCCGTGGAGCAAAACGACGGGCAATCCGCGGCCCGATTCGTGATAATAGAGCTTGGCGCCATTGACGGTTGCATGGGGCATGAGACCTCCGGCCGTGCAGGATTTTCGCGTCGCGCGCGGCGTTTGTCGATATGTGAAACGCTTTTTGCGGTTGGAAAACGCGGAATTTCCCGGACCTGGGCGGGCGCGTTGATTGCCGAACGGGGCCGCCTACAATCGTCCTCGCTCCCATGGATGGGAGTGTTGGAGTATAGATGCCCGCCCTTGAAGCCGACGCCCTTAAGCTTACCGATTTCCTCGATCTCCCAACGCTGCAGGAGATTCAGGACAGCTTCGCCGCCGTCGCCAACGTCAAGGCGATCATCACCGATGCCGAGGGAAAGCTGCTGACGCAGCCGGCGCCGACGACGGAATTTCTCAAACGGCAGAACGCAATTGCCGAGTCGCAGGAACACGGTCCGCAGCGCGAGGGTGGGGAATATATCGCGCCGATCATCGTCAACAATCAGCGGCTGGGGATGATCCGCATGTCGGCGCGCGGCGGGTCGCCGGCGGTGGACGACGGCCGGCAGGCGGCGCTGGCGGAGAAGCTCGGCATCGAGTTGAAACAGCTTAAGCAGGCGGTGTCGCAGCTCACCCGGCCGCGCGGCGCGAAGCCGGCGGCGATCCAGTTTCTATTTCTCCTGGCGAACGCGATCGCGCGGCTCTGTTACCAGGAATTTCAGCTTCGCCAGCGAATCAACGAGCTGACGGCCGTTTACAACGTCACGATGATGCTGGCCGATGCGCGCGACCTGGAAAAAGTCCTGCAGCGGACGGTGCGCGCGGTTTGCGAGATCATGGAAACCAAGGCGTCGTCGCTTCGCCTCATCGACAGCGAGCGCGATGAGCTGGTGATCAAGGCGGTTTACAATCTTTCCCCGGAATACATCAACAAGGGGCCGGTCAGGCTCAGTCAGGCGCTGATCGACCATGCGGCGCTGACATCCAAGGGATATGAATTCGTCCGCAACGTGGCGGAAGACCCGCGCGTGCAGTATCCCCAGGAATCGAAGCGGGAGGGAATCGTCTCGATGCTTTCGGTGGGCATGCGATACAAGGGAAAAGCGATCGGCGTTTTGCGCGTGTATACGGCTGAAGAGCGGACCTTCACGCAACTCCAGATCGACTTGATGAAAGCGGTGGCGTCGCAGGCAGCGGCGGCGATCGAAAACGCGCGGCTGCTCCAGGAAACATTGCAATCACAGGCGCTGGAGCGGCAGGTGCAGATGGCGGCGCAGGTGCAGCACCGGATGATCCCCGCCAAGCCGCCGGAGATTCCGGGAATCGACCTCGCATCGGTGTACGTTCCCTGCTTTGAGCTGGGGGGGGATTTCTATGATTTCATCGAGCTGCCGTACAACAACCTGGGGATGGTGATTGCCGATGTCAGCGGGAAAGGCGTTCCGGCAAGCCTGACGATGGCGGCCGTGCGGGCGGCGCTGCGGGCGCAGATTGATAATGTTTATTACCTGTACGAGGTCATCAAACGGGTCAACCTGATGCTCTGCCGGGACAGCAGCCCGGGTGAGTTTGTCACGCTGTTTTACGGTGTGCTCGATGGCCGCAACCGGCGGTTTACCTACTGCAACGCGGGCCATCCACCGGCGCTGGTGTTGCGCGATGGGAAAATCATCGAGCTGCCGAGCGACAGCATGGTGCTGGGGATCGACGTCAATGAAAATTACGTTCAATCGCTGGTGGATTTGCAGCCCAGCGATACGCTGCTGCTTTACACCGATGGGCTGATGGACGCCATGAATTTTCAGCAGGAGCGATTCGGCAAGCAGCGAATCGTGGAAGTTTTCTCCCAGGGCGGCCCGACGGCCGAGACGATCGTCGAAAATATCCTCTGGTCGCTGCGAAAGTTCACCGGGCTGGCAAAACCGGTGGATGATATCACCATGATTGTCGCCAAGGTGAATTGACCGTGCTCCAGGCGCAGACCAAGTCGCAGGCCCGAAGCGCGCTGGGCCCGTACTGGCGATCGGCGATTGTTTGCCTGCTCATTCTCGCCGGATATATCGCGATCATTTCACTGCTTCACACTGAAACCGCGGTTCGTGCGACGGCGCCGCCGTGGTTTTCCTGGCTGCGGCTTCCACGGCTGCGGACGCGCGGGCAGTGCGTGTTTCTGGTTATCCCGCTGCTGGTTTTTGCGGGATGGATGGGGATCGTTCGATATTGGGACGAAGGCCCGGATGTACATCCGGGGCTCCTGGCATTTCTCTTCGTCCTGCTGATGAACGCAAGCGTTGCCTGCATGGACGGTTCTCTCGCGGCGATCTGGAGACCGTTTGAATCGCAGTCGGAATATGAATCCGACGTGGCGCACGTGCATGGCGTCGCGATATTCCTGCGCGATTACGTGAAGAACCTGCCCGCATACAGCATTCACGCCCGCACCCATCCGCCGGGGGCGGTGCTGCTGCTGTATTTTGTCGCGCAATTGATCGGGCCCGGCGTTTCCACGGCGGCGTGGGCGGCGGTGGCGATCACGGCCAGCGCGGTCGTGCCGTTTTATCTTTTGGCCCGCCGGATCGCCGGGCACCGCACGGCGGTGATCGCCGTTGCGCTGTATGCGGTGACACCCAGCCTTGTCCTCTTCGGCGCAACGTCGATGGACGGCGTTTTCCTCGCGCCTCTCATGTGGTCGGTTTATTTTCTTGAGCGGACGATCTCCGGCCGGAAAATGATCCATGCCGTGGCCGCGGGAATCTGCGTGGCCATCAGCCTCATGTTCACGTATGCGACCGTGTGCGTCATTGCGATGATGCTGATCTATGTCCTGCTGGAATCCGTTAAATCCGCGATTTCGCTGATTATTTCGGGGATCGTAGTGGTTGCCCTGCTGGGCGCGTTGCGATTTTTCACCGGATTCGATTATCTCGCCTGCCTCGCCCGCGGGCGGTTTTACGATCATTACTCGATGCACACATTCGGCATGTCCGGCGGGCGATATCTGGACATCAGTTTCAGCAATCTCATCGCTTTTCTGATCGGCGTGGGATTGCCGGCGGTGGTGCTGTGGGGTCGGCAAACGGTGGGATCATTGAAAATGCGCAGCAGCGCCGATCGGCTCAACCTCGCGCTGGTCGTTTCCGTGCTGGGATTCAGCTTCGGTCATCTGTTCACCCACGAGACCGAGCGAATCTGGCTGTTCTTCATACCGCCCGTCTTACTGGCGGCGGCTTCGTGGATCGCGCAGCACGAAAATGCGCGCGTGCGATTGCTCGACTGGGCGATGTGTCTCGCCTTTGCACAAACCTGGTTGATGCAGGTGTTTCTTTCTACGATCTGGTGAGAGATTCAACCGATCCGCAGCCAACGGGTGTAGCGGCGCATGGTCGCTTCGATTTTTCGGCGGAACGTGAAGACCTTGAGACGGAATTCCAATCGCTGGAGGGCGATGTCGGCGGCGTCCAGTGCGCGGGCGCGGCGCACCCATTCCAGTGCGGCGCGATATTGGCCGCCGCGCTCCTGGGCCAGCGCCAGGTTGTACATGGCCATCACATTTTCCGGCTCATGCTCGAGGGCGGTCATGCAGCTTGAGATTCCCTCGCTGTGATGGCCGCGGCTGAACTGGGCGACGGCAAGGTTGATCCATCCGCTGACCTCGCGCGGATTCATCCCCACGAGCCACTTCAGGCACGCCAGCGCGGCCCGGCTTTCGCCCGTGTCCATCAGCAGGTTGGATAATTCCAGGAGCAATCGGGGATCGTCGGGGCGCAGTTGCAGCTCTGCCCTGAAACGGTTTCGCGCCGCTGCCAGCTCTCCGCGGCGGAAGCTGATGCGTCCCAGGCCCATATGCGCGCCGGGGAAGGTTGGATCGAGATGCAGGGACGTGGAAAACGCGCTGGCCGCTTCGTCGTCGCGATTCATACGGACGAGCAGCCGGCCGTAGTGGTAATAACCATCGGGATCGCTGGGCGCCAGCTCGATGGCGCGGCGGAATTTTTCATCCGCTTCCTGGAGGCGGCCCATGCTGACGAGCAGTTCCCCCAGATCGAGCAATGTCTGCGTGCGGCCGGGGTTCAGCCGCAGATCGGTGAGCATGTGGCGGCGAGCCTGCTCGCGATCTCCCTTTTTTGCATAGGCGTGACCGATTCGCAGGTGCACGTCGCCTTGCGCGCCCTGCAGATCCAGCGATCGCCGCCAGCAGTAGATCGCCCGGTCGTACAGGCCCCGGGCCTCGAGGCTGCAGCCGATGTTGTAGAAGCAGTGGGGGCAATTGTCCTTGTAGAGCCGAGCGGTGTAGAACATTTCCTCGGCCAGCTCGTGATCGCCCCGCTGGGAATAGGCGATGATGCGATTGCAGTAGGACGGCTCAAACGAAGGGTCGATTTTTTCGATGCGGACGAAGGTTTCGATGGACTTGTCGATGCGTCCGGTGCGGTAGAGATCGACCCCCATGTGGTTCAGGGTCTGAACGTCGTTGCCGTCGATTCCATCGGCCTGGCGGTAGGCTTCGAGCGCTTCCTCAAAGCGGCTGAGTTCATCGAGAATCAGCCCCATGTTGAAGAACCAGGTGGAGTTATAGGGATTGATACTGGTGGCCATGCGGATTTCGCGCAGCGCTTCGGACCACTTGCGCTGCTCAAAAAACTGCTGGGCTTTTTCGACCCGACGCTCGGCATCGCTCCAGTCGTTCATATTCCGCCAGACCCGTTAGAGGGAAAGCTCAACCGGACGGGGTGTAATTTAGCTATGGACTTGA